>MDTD01021151.1_pt1 | contig 24622 bp, 31 predicted proteins | sample 811221 | NCBI WGS metagenome assembly MDTD01 (sample SAMN05326646, study PRJNA326480) | marine metagenome | isolation source: seawater | place: Pacific Ocean: South West | collected 2011 | reverse complement strand
CATAATGTTCAAGAGGCTCATGACTAAAAATAAAATTTAAGGATTCTTTTGATTTTAAATATTTAATGTCCTCTACAATACATCCCCTATCATGGTTCCCTTCAATTAATTCAATTTTATTTTCAAGATTGTTTGAAAGTTCCTTGATTTTCCTAATTAAATCATTACTTAAGGAGTATTTACTATGGAATAAATCTCCAAGAATTATAAGTTTTTTAGGATTAAAATTTTTTATTAATTTGTATATTCTATTAAAGTTTAAAGTGTCATTATTATTCGTCAAAGGCACACCATTTAGTTGAAAATAATCTGCTTTACCGAAATGTAAGTCGCTTATTAATAGTTCTTTCGTTTTGTGAATAAATAAAGCTCTTGAGGGAAATAATTCAAATGAATTTTCTTTCCATAAAAGTTTAATTGATTTTTTAATTTTATAACTCATAGGATTTTATTAATCTTTCAACTCTTTTTTCTATTGATTCATTACTTAAGGTATTTTTTAATCTTTCTACTAATAAAGGAAAAGCTAATGGAGAAGGATTACTAGTTTCATTTATAATTATTTTTAATGATGAAAGTCTTTTCAAACATTTTATTATTCTTCCACTTTCAAGTTGCTCTCTATTTACTTCTTTATATGCCTGTGAAATTAGTAAATGATCATTTTCGAATCTCTCAAATACATCAAATAAAAGATTTGAACTTATTTGTAATTGATTAGCATTTTTTAATTTAGAAGGATTATGATTGTTAACTAATCCACTGATTTGAGCAATATTTTTGAATTTCTTCTTTGTAAGTTCTGAATGATTTATTGCATTTTCAAGATCATCACTTAAATCTTTAGTACTAAGAAAATAGGATAAACGACTTTTTATTATTGAGAAATCATAGTCATTATTTGCAGTGAGACTGAAACCAAAATCATTCGCTGCGATACTAAAAGTGCCTTGATTGATTTTTGCTAATCTCAAAGCCCATAAAAAAGCTAAACCTTCATTAACAAATTTACCTTCCAGTGGAAATACAAATAATGTTTTAAATTCTTTTGTTTTATATATTTCTAAAAGAAGCTCATTATCTTTTGGTATGCTTGATAAAAATTTTTGCCGATTAAATATTGGTAATAATGATTGTAATTCGACGTTTATAGATATTTCACTGGAAGTCATTTCGTTATAAATGCTCAATTCCTTTCTAAGACATTCACTTAAAAGATCAGAAATTGCCATTTGTCCTCCTATCCAGGCAGGTATTATGGAACTTTTTTTATTCGACTTTTTCGTATGTAGGATCATATCCTTCATTTTTACAAATTCAAGCATCTTGCCCGCGAAGAAGAAAATATCACCTTTTTTTAATTTAGATGCGAAATTTTCTTCTAAATTACCTAGCTTTCTACCCTTTAAATATTTAACCGTAACAAAATTATCACTTGTTATGGTACCTATATTAAATTTGTGGATTCTTTTAATAAATTCGTCTTTTACCAAAAATTTAAAATCTCTTTTATCCTCATTTATATATTCTCTGATTAGTTTTTTATATCTTGGATAAGCCTTAAGACATTTACCACCATTTTCTAGGAAATTTAAGCACCAGAACCACTGATCTTCTCTAATATTTCTAAAAGACCAGCAATCTTTAATTTTTTTTATTTCTATATCTGGTTCAAAACCAGGGCCACAAGCCAAGCTTACTAGATGTTGTAAAAGAACATCAAATGATAATTCTGGGAGATGTATTTTTTCTGTAAGACCGCTATTAATAACCCTTCTTATCGCACTTACCTCTAATAATTCAAGAGCATTTGTTGGCATAAATATAATAATTGATTTCCCTCCAGGTTTGTGCGCGCTTCTTCCTGCTCTTTGAATTAATCGAGCTAAATTTTTTGCACTTCCAATTTGTACTATTTGATCTACAGGTTGAAAGTCTACTCCTAAGTCAAGTGAGCTGGTGCAAACAACCCACTTAATAGATTCATTTTTAACTCCATCTTCAACTACTTTTCGCTCCTCTTTATCTAATGAACCATGATGTAATGCAATTTTATTTTCCATTTCAGGATAGTAATATCTTAAACATTGAAACCATCTTTCAGATTGGTTTCTTGTATTAGTAAATAGTAGAGTACTTTTATTTTTATCAATCACTTTGAATAATGATTTATGACTTTTAAGACCTAAATGTCCGCTCCAAGGAAATGTTCCAATATTTTCAGGAATGATGCTTTTTATTTCAATTTCTTTTATGAGTTCACTCTTAATGATGGTAGGTTTTTTGGCATCAATACCAACTATTGCTCTTCCTGCTTCCTCTATATTTCCTAAAGTTGCGCTAAGAGCCCATAATTGAATATTCTTCTTATTATTCCTCAGCCAACTTAAATTTAATTCACATTGATTTCCTCTTTTACTACCCATAAGTTCATGCCATTCATCCACAATTATTGAGATTAAATTACTAAAAAATACTTTGGAATTTGTGTTTGCTATTAATAAAGATAAAGATTCAGGAGTTGTTATTAATATATTTGGGGGGTTTAATAATTGTTTTTTTTTCTCATAAGTTGAAGTATCCCCATTTCTTATCCCAATACTAATATCTTTATCAAAATAAGAAGCTGCCTTACCAATTGATAATTTTAAATCTCTACTTAAAGCTTTTAATGGGGATATTAGTAAAATGTTCAGACCTTTCCTATCTTTTTTATTTTTTAATCTTAAAAGTGGTCCAATAATAGCTGCATAAGTTTTACCACAACCTGTAGGAACTTGGATTATGCCATTCTCCCCTCGCAGATAGGATTGCCATGATTCCACCTGAAAGGTGAGAGGGTCCCATCCATTTTTATTAAAAAAATTCTTAATACAAGGATCTAAATCTCCTTTAATGTTTAATTTCATTATATTTTAATCATTAATTTGTGAGCATTTTGGAGTGTGTCTGCTTCATTTATATTTTTATCTTTTCGCCATTTTGAAATGCGAGGAAACCTTACAGCTATCCCAGATTTGTGTCGATTAGATTTTTGAATATTTTCAAAAGAAATTTCAAATACTAATTTAGGACTTACTGATCTAACAGGTCCAAATCTTTCAATCGTGTTGTTTCTTATCCATTTATCTAGCTCTCTTATTTCAACATTATTGAGGCCTGAGTAAGCACTAGCAAATTTTACAAGTTTATCACCTTCCCAAAGTCCAAAACTAAGATCAGTATATAAATCTGCTCTTTTTCCACTACCAGATTTAGCATAAATTAAAACGGCATCTAATTGCATTGGATCTACTTTATATTTCCACCAGTTTCCTGTTTTTCTTCCAGAGATATATTTTGAATTTTTATTTTTTATTACTAAACCTTCCGTATTTACATTACGAGAATAATCTTTTATTTTATCAACTTCGGACCAACTAGAGACATTATGCAATTCTGTAATTTGAAATTTATAATGAAAATTATTTTTATTATTATCATTCCATTTTTTATAAGTTTCTTCAAGAATTTTTCTCCTTTCTTTAAGTTTTTTATGTCTAATATCTAATCTATTTAGTTCAAGAAGATCGTATATAATAAAGGTTATTGGTAAATCCTTTTGAATCTTTAATGATGGATTTTTTCTTCCTAGTCTTTTTTGCAAAAAAGAAAAATCCTTTGGATATTTATTTGATTCATCCCATATAAGAATTTCTCCATCTAAAACAAAATCATCATTAATTAGAAAAAGTATTTTTAATAAATCAGGAAAAGAGTAATTTACTAATTCTTCGCCTCTCGTCCATATTGAAATATTATCTTTTCTTTTAATAAGTTGACTCCTAATCCCATCCCATTTCCATTCAAATTGAAATTCATCAACTGATATATTTTTAATCTTTTCATCAAAAGAATTAGCCAGTTGAAAAGGGAAAGGTCTATAGTCTAGTTCTTTCTGATCAGTTAGTTTATTAGTAAGAAATTCGAAATTTTTTATACTTGGTTCAAATTTACCCATTAATCTGTGAGCAATAATTGACTCTTCAATTTCTGTAATGGAGGATAGTGCTTTTGTTACTAATCCCCTAGACACCCCTACTCTAAAAGTACCTGTTAAGATTTTATTGAAAATTAGAAAATCCTCTTTTGATAAGTTCTTCCAACATTCCTTTAAGTATAATTTCTTTTCATTATCACTTATAGAATATAGTTTAGGCAGATGAAATCTCATTAATTTTTCAAGAGAAATATCTTCTTTAATATCATTTTTAAAATTAATATTATTTAGTAATAATGCAACAACCTCAGCGGAATCACCTACTTTTGTATAACAATTTTCTATTAGCCATAAGGGCATACTATATATTTCAGAGAAATAATTTCTTAGTAATTTGCCACTAATAAATCTTTTATTATTTTTGCCTATAAGTAAATAAATGGTCCATGAATTATCTAGTGAGTTATTAGTTAAAAAATATTCGATCAATATTCTCACCTTTTTATTTGTACTATTGTTTGAATCAAATTCTTTAAAAAGAATTGAAAAATTTTTTAAACTCATACTATCTGAATAGGTGCAATATCTAATTTTTTAGTAGCTCTTAAATATCTGGCTAAGTTTTCTCCATCTCCATGATTTAAAAAAACTTTTTCAGCTTCTGATTCTTCAATTGTTTTAATTAATCCATTCCAATCGGCATGATCAGATATTATGAATCCTTTATCATAACCTGATCTTTTCTTTATAGCTCTTATTGTCATCCAGCCACTAGCAAAACCTGTTTGAAAATTTTTGAAACTTTTCAGATATTTTTCATTATTCAAAGATGGTGGAAGAATTAAAAGACTACCTGCCTTTATATCCAGACTTTTATCAAATTTAATTGTCTTTTCTAAATTTTTACCTAAATCCGAATAAATATTATTTAGTGTATATATATTTTTATGTACATATATAATTTTAACTTCCTTGATTTCACTCAAAATTCTTTGAGCCTTTCCTAATGAATAACAAAAGAGAATTGATATCTTATGTGGATTTCTTATGACCCAATTAGAAATTTGATTTACTATCTTTTTAGTTGGCTCCCAATTAAAAATTGGTAAAGCAAAAGTTGATTCACAAATTAAAAAATCAGTTTTTATTCTTTTATATCCTAAGCAAGTAGGATCAGTTTGCCTTTTGAGATCGCTTGTTATAAGCCACCTTTCTCCAGCTACTTCAAATTTAATTTGAGAAGAACCTAATATATGTCCTGATGGATAGAAAAAAATGTTGACACCATTTATTTTTATTTTTGTATCATAATCAACAATCTTTATATTTAATTCTTTTTGTACTCGATGTTTTAATAGAATCCCAGTTTCTTTTGAACAAATATATTCTTTGCAACCAAAACTAAAATGATCAAAATGGGCATGAGTTATTAATGCTTTTTTAACAGGACTTGTAGGGTCAATCCATATATCTGCTGAAGGACAATATAGACCTTTACTTTTTTGTTGTATGAGATATTCTTTAATCAAGGTGTTTATTTTAAAGAATTATTTTAAATAATAAATAGTTAGCTATGCCCAAGCTTGCTTAGTTAAAGAGATTAGAGAAATAGTAATAAGTATACCTATAACCAACTTATTGCTCCATTTATCCATAAATAATCCAATTTCAAAAAGTTTCTTTTCTTTGTTAATTAATTTCTTTTCCAGGCTTTGTGTTTTTATATTTTCAACATCATATTTCTTTAAATCTCTTATTCTCTTTAACAATTTGATCTCACAATCTGTAAGTTCTTCTAATTGATAAATAAACGCTATATTTTCATCATTAATATAATTACTTATGGTTTCTATATTTTCATTATTAGATTTCAGGAAATCTTCAATTATCTGATCTGAAGATTCTCCATTCTTAATTCTCTCTAGAGCGATTTCTCTAGACCAACTTTTTTCAAGTCCATTTAGTGCTCTATTTAATTCCATAATGAGTATTTTAACTCAATTTTATCTAAGAAAATATCTATATCGTGGTTTTTAATTTTATAAATTCGGATTATTTTCTAACTAATTAATCTATTAGGAAAGTAATAATCATTTTTTTTATGTTTTGTAAGTTTTTCTTGATTAATCTTTTCATTTATAGATTTTGTATTATTAATTTCAATAATTTCATTAGCAACATTCTTGCCACTTTTAAAATGCTTAGAAATCATTTCAATTTGATTTTTATTAAGTCGCTTTGAGGAAGCCTTTGCATAAATATTTAATGTTTTACAAGCTAATATAATGCGATTACTATCTATACCCATTTCTTTAGCTATTTCATAAATGGCTTTTGAAGTTGACATCATAAAGTATTAACTTACTAGAATTATATATATAAAGCATAGATAAAACTATTAAAGAGATAAGTTACTCAAAAAATTAAATTTTTTATATCTTTTTAATCTTTTCGAACTCTTTTTTCATTGTTTTGTTGTTATAAGTTAGTTTTTTAACTGTAAGATCTTGTGATTTCATATTTGCTCTTTGTAAATGTTGTTCAGATAATATTAATGCTTCCTTTGTTTTTTCTAATTGTTTTATCGTTTTGTCTAAACCTTGTATGGCATCTTTGAATCTATCTGAAGCTAATCTAACGTTATTTCCTACAGCATTTTTAAATTGGGCAAGAGTATTTTCGAAATTTGTGATGTCCAATTTTTTTGCTCTTTCATTTTCCAATTCTTGTCTGTACTTTAGAGATCTTAAAGCAGCATTTCTAAGAAGGGAAATAATTGGTATAAAAAACTGAGGTCTTATCACATACATTTTGGGATATCTATGCGAGACATCAACTATACCTGAATTATACAGTTCACTGTCTTGTTCTAATAATGATACTAATACTGCATACTCGCAGGATTTTTCATTTCTATCTTTATCTAGTTCTTTTAGAAAATCTTCATTTTTTCTTTTGAAGGATGAATCTGAGCTTTCATTTTTCATTTCAAACATAATAGAAACAATTTCTATATTATTCTCGTCATATTCTTTAAAGATATAATCTCCTTTGCTGCCAGATTTGATATCGTTATCTTTCTCAAAAATAGATCCTTGAAAACCTGTGGATCGAAGTTTATTGAATTCATTTTCACAATGCTTCTCTAATGTTTCACCTTGCATTTTTGTACTTAGTCTTAACTTTAAATCTCTAAGGTCAGATATCTTTAAGTCTCTTTCTTTAATTATCTCTTGATATCTAAATTCTAATTCTTTTTCAGAATCAAATTTTTCTTTTTTAACCTTTTCTAAAGTAGTTCTTAATTCAGCTTTTTCTCTTTCAAGTGAATTAACAGTTTTAATTATTTCCTTTTCTCTAGATAACTTTTCAATTTCTGCTTGACTTTTAATTTTGTGATTTAATTTTTCTATCTGTAAATTCAAATTACTAATTTTATTATCAGAAATAATTTTTAATGAATTAATTTCATTCATTTTATCTTTCTCTGCATTTAATAACTTTGATTGCAATGATATGAGGTCCTTTTCAAAATCCTTTTTTTCATTGATCATTTGCAATCTTATTTGATTTTTTATAAATTCTATTTCTTTTAATTTTTCATTTTCAGCAATTTTTAATCTCTCATTTATTTCTTTACTAAATGCCTCATTTTTTATCTGAGAAAGTAATTCATTAAAAATATTTTGGTTAATTGTGAATGTTTCTCCACAAGATGGACATTTAATATTTTTCATATATTTAATTTTTTTACACAATAAACAAATTAGCTAACTTATGCATAAAAATATTTGAAAGGAAATAATTTATTAAATAAGACCTGACTTTTTTAGTAGATTAATTTTATGAGCAAGTTCAATGTCAGATGTTGATATGTCATTTTCTGATTTATTAGCAGCTGAAAATGTATAGCCGCTATCATCTACAAATTCATCTTCTGTAATATTGATATTTTTAGCTTGGTTGGTATTTCTATGAACAGAATTTTCATCTCCAGAGTTGGTAATTTGCTTATTTATAAATCCAAAGTTTGCTATTCCTCTAGCATCTAATGCCTCTTCAACTAAAATTCCTACTACTTTTGATCTACTAATCGATTCACTTTGAGATATTTGATCAATAATCTCTAATACTCTTTTTCTAGGAAGGTAACCGATCCTTTTTACACTATTTTCCATAATAATATCCCTATGTCACTATTGTAACACTTCTGTCAAATTCTTAACTCAGAAAATTAAATTATGTAAATTATGATTAAAAAAAAATATTTGAAAATATTATTAAATTAAATACTTTCTTATAAAATTGAAATTAATGAAAGACAAATTTTATAACAATGCTGATAGCTTTTCAATGGCTTTTGACGATGAGTGGAAAAAATTTAAATTGGAAGATAATAATTTAAAAATAAAGAAAATTTTAAAAAAATTATCTGAACATCCTTTCGTTAGGTCAAATCCAAAAATAGCTGCTGATATTGCAAATTTTAGAATTAATTCATTAGGAAAATTTAATTAATTCTTCTTTAATCATTCCTGAGAAAGTTGGTATCTTTGATAAATATTTGCTAAGTAAAATCCTCTCAGAAAGAGTAACTTCCTCATTTTTATTCAATTTATCTATAAGATTAAGAATTCTGTGTCTGGTAGAAGGAGTAAAATATCTCATGAGATTTCATATATTTGATCTAAATTAATAAATATTTAATTTGAATGCCAGCTTAATGTTCAATTCATGATAAACATTATGCAACCTTTACTTTTTTCTTAAATATTTGGTGCATTGAAGAAGCCTTTGCTTGCCAGGAAGATAATTATGCCTAAAATAGGTCCAATTCCGAAAATGAATAAAACCAACTTAGCTGTTGTTTTATTCTGTTGTACATTTTTAGTATCTCTAACTATATTTTTTCTAAGCTTCTTTTTTAATTTTTTTTTCATTTTTTATTCAACTTTATGATGTGATGATGATTAGAAGTGATTTAACAGAATTAAATCTTAGGTTGTTTCCATATTGTATAATAATATAGGTTTCTCAATAGTATGAGTTCTATAAAACGGGATGAGGTCAGTTCACACCTAAGATATATAAGGTTAGAGCTTAGAGATATGCATCAAATGCTATTAAAGGAAGATCTATTGCCTGATCCAGGAGAAGCGAGAGAAGTTCATGCTCAGTTAGATGCGCTGCATCAATTACTTTCAGAAAAAAATAAAAAAAAATTGAACAATCAATTTGAAAGCTTTTGATTATTTTAAATAGTTTTAGCAGTTGACTCTATTTCTCTCCTATTATCATGCATCCTTTCCAAAGTCTTGTAAATATCTTTTATTTGCAATTGAAGAGTTTCGGTTGATCCAATGCATGATAAAGATTCCATAGCGGAGAGAAGACTTTCTTTGGCTTCAATCAAATGTCTGCATTCTTTGCTTCCAGCTTCGTAGGACATACTATTCTTAAAATTATCGAATATCATTACAAATATAGACCCCAAATTAAAGTATCGCTTACTACAAATAAATAAAAATAATAAGATGTGTTATATATATTACTAATTCTTTTAATTTTTTATTACTTGTAAAGTATTCATGTTTCTTATTAAATTAAAGATGATTTTTAATAAATATTATTTAATGATTAATTATTGTTTAATATGATTGATAAATTAAAAATATTTGATTTGGAAAAGTGTTTTTAGATTAATTCTTTTAACTTATAAATTAATTAATTTATCTTTTTATAAAATCTTTTAATAAATTATATTTAAAGATAACTGAGTATCTTCTACTTTCGATTTAATTGTTTTTACTTTACTTTTAGAAGTAGTTCTTCTCTTTAAATTATTTTTTCTAGAACCATGTTTTCTATAAATTATTTTTGAAATATCCCCATAACCCTCTTTACATGTTATTTGACCTATTTTTCTTCTGGCATCTCTAGAAGATTCAATTATATTGACAATTGGCTTAATATAATTTGTATTTTTTAATTCTCCCAAATCACTCAAGTTGTTCATCAACCAAGGTTCATGTATAAATGTAGTTGGAATATTTATTAATTCAGGAACCCACTTTTTAATAAAAGTTCCCTTTGGATCATGATCTTTTCCTTGTTTTATTGGATTATATATTCGATTTGTATTTATAGAGGTAGTTCCTGATTGCATTTGGCATTGACACCAATGAATACCAGGTTCATAATCTACAAATTTTTGAGCTAAAAGTAAGCCAGAATCTTGCCAAGGTAACCAGAGGTTATAACTTGCAAATGACATTAACATTGCTCTCATTCTAAAATTTATCCAGCCATTGTAATTTAGTGATCGCATGCATGCATCAATAAATGGGAAGCCAGTCTCTCCTGTACTCCATAAGTTAAGTAGATATTTATTTCTAACCCTTGTATTGTCAAAGTATGGATGAAAATCTTTAAATTCTAGTTCAGGTTCACTCTCAAGTTTCTGAATAAAGTGGCAATGCCAAGTAAGTCTACTTTTAAACATTTGACTATCTTTATGTTTAAAGTTTTTAGACTTGTCAAATATTTCTCTTAAGGAAATACAACCCCAAGTGATATAGGGTGATAATCTAGAACAAGTATCAAAAGATTTATCTGGATTAGAAATATTTTTGCTATAAAAATTTATTCTTTGACTAAAAAATGAGTTGAGCTTTATTAATCCTTCTTTTCTTCCTCCTTTTAATCTACCCTTACAAGGATCTTTTTTGAATCTAAAAAAATTATCTTCAGGTATATCCCCAATATTAGTTTTTATCGGATTAAGTTTAAGTTCAAATTTGGGTATTTCCTTCTCTATATGTTCTTTCCATTTCTTTGACCATTTATCTCTATCTAACTTGCCTCTAAAAACAGCAAATTGCAGAAACTCCTTCCATAGAATATTTTTTTTTGAAGCCCATACTTTTACTTTTTTATCCCTATTAAATGAATAAAAATCTCCTGTTTCTTGATGACTATAAATTGCATTTATTTTGAAGTTTTCAGCTATCTCTTCGAAGACATCTATCACATTACCTGTTCTAATAATTAATGGCTGACCAAGTAATTCTAATTCTTGTCTTAATTCTAATAGGCATTCTTTACAGAATTGCCATTGCCTATCTGAATAAGCTTTCTGGGCCCACTGTTCTTTTTCTATAATATAAATTGGTAAAATATCAAGCTCTTTGGATGCTTTATATAAGGCTTCATTATTGATTACTCTTAAATCTTTTTTAAACCACAAAATATTTATACTTTCCATCAGTGGTACATATATTTATGATTATTTTAAATAAATAAAAAAATATTTGTTTATTATTTCGAAGTCACTTTAAATAAAGAAATTAAGCTTACAACGAAAAAAATTATTAAAACTAAAGTGAGTGGTGAGAAGTTCAACATTAGAGTAAATATTGAGAAGTTTTCAATAATATGAATTTTATTTTATCTTAATCTTCATCAATTAGAAAATAAACAAATTCTTCTAAATCTTTTTTATTGAATGAAACATCTTTCGTGGAATATTTTTCAAGTTTTTTAAATAATAAATTTACGATAAAATCCTCTTTAATCTCCATAATAATTAACTTATTTCTCTAGTAAATAAAATGTTTCTTTACCTATGATATCAGGCTTGGTTATTTTACAACCTTTATCCTTTTCCATATTACATTTCTTATTTGCTGGTACTGACTTCCAGGAACAAATCTTTTCTTCACTATATTCTTTTTTGATTTGCCAACCCTTTTTAAGAAAATCTTCTATGTTCCCTTCTCCACAGGAAATTCTTACTTCAATTTTTTCTTTTTTTTCATTATCTCTTTTATTAATTTTATCATTATTACCTTTCACATTTTTAGGGATAAAGTTACTTTTAAGTTCGCATGATGTCAATAAAGTTAATAATAAGATTATTGGAAAGTATTTAAAATTTTTAAACATTTTCTTTTTAAATTTGTTTCTTGGATTTAAAGTGAAAATTTGTGAATTTATTTAGATTCTATTACTTTAAGTAATAAATCCATCTTAGACATAAGATTTTTTACTTCGTCCGGATCAGGTAAAACTAATTCCTCAGTAACTGATAAATGCATTTTTTTTAGTTCTGATCTTAATTCTTTCAAATGCATTTTTACATTTTCCTTTTTCTCACCCATATTGGACATAGAAATAATATATTAAACTATTTAATTAATCCTGATTATATAGTAATTTAAGATAATAGTTAATATTTTATTAAATATTATCTGCCTTAAAATTTTTATACTCATTTCCCCCATTACAAAAATTAATAGATAACATTCTTAATTTTGACTTGTATCTTTTATTGAGAATTTGACTTCCTGTTAAATAGCTTATTGCATCCTTTTGACACTTTAGCTTCTCTTTTGAATAATTTATTATTGGTTGTACATAAATAAGCGCAGATAAAATGAACAAAATTGTAAATATAAATTTTTTTTCGTTTTTATAAAAATCCTTTGAATTCCTTTTTAATTTAAGAAATTTTATAAGCAATTTATCAGGCAAACCGATCTGAACAAATAATATTTCTACCCACCAAGGCAAGTCTTTATCTTTATTTTGATTTGCCTTAGATGAATTTATGGTCTTCCTTTCATCCATAACTGATTTTTTTAAAACTTTATCATTAGCAGAATTTTTTTTTTCCATAAAAAAATATATATATGGAATATAATAGTTTTATTTTGATTTGAAAACTATATTTTTATTTTTTACGTTTTAATAATAGAAAGCAAGAAAATTTATTAGTCTTAAGACATTAAATATTTATTTTATGCCTAAGAAAAGAAGAAAGTTAAATAAAAACTATGAAAAAGTAATTTATTCTTCTAAGAAGAAGATCGAATTAATACTTGCAAAAATTTACGATATAAATGATGAGGATATTCAAAAGGAATATATTACTGCATTTGGGAAAGTAGTTGATTTGTATGAAACTTTGAATAGTGATTATGAACTTTTAGGTTTTCATGAAGAATCAGAAGTCCTAAATCAAAAATATCAGGAGGCAATTACACAATTTGAATCAGAATACGAAATATAAATATAAAATTATTTCTTCTTATAGGGAAATATTGGAACCTCTATAGGTTCACCTCGATTTAATTTATACCTATTTGTTTTTATTCTCTCAATACAATCTTTTTCTGCCTCTTTCTTCTTCATATTACAAATAGTTGATATTTCATAATTTGTTATTGGATAAATTCTTTTATTAACTAAAACGAAGAAAATAGTTATTAATAAAATAATATTTTTAAAAGATTTCATTAGTTTTAGTTTCTGCAATATGAATTTAAAAGAAATATTAGTTGATCTTTGCTCATTTCTGTAGAAATAAAGATTTCTTGTGCTGTTTGACCTTTCCTCGCGATAGCTTTATATCCGCTTATAGTGTTGACTGAAACCCTTATTGTAAGCTTTGAAGATCTCCCTCTCACTTTTGAAATTGTAGCAGGAGTTACTGTTTTAATATCTTTATTAGTTGCTAACTTCTTTAAGACAGGAATTAAGCCCTCTATATATGTACTATGAGTGATAACTACTCTGCCCAAGAAGAAAATTTGTGATTCTATACACTCTAAGTGAAATTCTATATTAATGTTGAAATTAAACTTTTTCAGGAAATTATTAAGAGTTAAAAAAAAAGTTAAGGCCCTATTCTTCTGTTATATTAAGGTAAAGAGTTATTTATCAATGATTTTTCAATTAGGTTGGGCTGCTTTAGCTGCTATATTTACATTTTCTATTGCCATGGTCGTTTGGGGTCGTAATGGAGATGGATCTATTGATATTTAGTTTTAACGGGAATATTTTAAACACAGATAATTTTGATAAATTTCTTATTTTAGGTTCATTCATCCTCCTTATATTTATAACAATAGCTGTAGTATATATTTCATTTGTCTCCTGGAAGGATAAAAGAAGAATAGATAAATAGATTTATTTTTTTCTTTTCTCTCTCTCATTTAATATGGTTTCTCTAAGTAGTTCTTTCGCTGCTTCAAATTTCTTAATGTTGCTCTTATACATTCCTATATCTTTCTCAGCCCTAGTAAGAGGTAGTTCTAATTTGCTTGAGATATCTGATAAGATTTTAATCTTGCTAATATCCTCTTCATCTTTAAAGTCGTTGGCTAAAGATAAAATTTTGTAAATACCTAATATAAATATTCTGGAGTAATAATTCTTTGTGGAATTATTTTTTATGATTAGATCAAAAATTTCTTTTGTATCTTTTCCTTCATGTTGTTTTAATGCCTTACTTGATTTCTCTTTAATATCATCTGGAATAAAATCAGTCGAGATACATAAAGCATTAAAAAGTTTTGTCAAATGCTCTTTAGGCTCATAACCATTTGTTAACTCATTAAATGTTTCTGTGAGGCCAACACAGAAATATATATCTTGAGTGAATTCGTTTTGGTGATTAAGTAGGTTTAACTCTACTAGCATTTCATCAACTATACGCTTGTATAAGCTTGGAATTACGTAAGGAAATTGCTCGTGAAATAATGTTTTGCTATCAGAAACAGTTAATTTTGCTTTCAATTTTTTATATGTAAACCTTAATAACCTTAGCGTAACTTGACTCAATATCGTTAAAATCTAATAAACATAAATATTATTATGATACCTCTAGTTCTTGAAGAATCTGGTGGAACTGAAAGAGTATTCGATATATACTCTAGGCTTCTTAGAGAAAGGATAATTTTTCTTGGTGAACCTGTAACAAGTGACACAGCTAATAGGATTGTTGCTCAGCTTCTTTTTTTAGAAGCTGAAGATCCTGAAAAAGATATTTATATGTATATAAACTCCCCAGGCGGCTCTGTTTATGATGGTTTAGGGATTTTTGACACTATTCAACATGTCAAACCAGATATTCATACAGTTTGTGTAGGTTTAGCTGCCAGCATGGGGGCTTTTCTATTGGCTGCTGGGAGTAAAGGTAAAAGAAGTAGTTTAAGGCACTCAAGAATCATGATTCATCAGCCATTAGGAGGCGCCAGAGGTCAAGCCAGTGATATAAGAATTCAAGCTGATGAAATTTTATATCTAAAAGATCGTCTTAATAATGAACTCGCTGATAGGACAGGCCAAGATCTAAATAAAATCAGGGAAGACACTGATAGAGATTTTTATATGTCACCCAAAGAGGCAGTTGAGTATGGATTAATTGATTCTGTGTTAGATAAAAAACCTGTTCCTAATAATTTAACTTAATAATATTATTCATATTAAAATTAGTAAATTAAGTCATAATTAAATGTTAAATTAACTAAAGAAAATTATTGAAATAAAATTATTTTATTTAGTTTAGTAATTGAGGAGTTCTATTCTTATCTGGAATAGTAGTATACTCTGAAAGAATTTTCAGAAATTCTTCTGCATCTAAAGTCTCCCTTTCTATTAAGATTTCAACTAATTTATCCATTGCTTCTCTATTTTCGTCAAGAATCTTAACTGTTTCTTTGTAGCAATCCTTAACCATAACCCTAATACTTTCATCAATTTGTTTTGAGATTGAATCAGAAACTTCACTTCTCGTCATTAAATCTCTTCCTACGAATACTTCTTGATTTCCTCCCTCGAGAGCTATTGGACCTAAATTGCTCATGCCAAATCTAGTAACCATTTGTCTTGCCATAGAAGCTATTTGTTGAAAATCACCTCCAGCACCTGTTGTGATTTCTCCTTTTCCAAATACTACATCTTCTGCAGCTCTACCTCCGAGTGCACCCATAATTCTGGCTTTTAATTGAGCTTTGCTAATCAAAGTTTGTTCGTCATCAGGAGTGAACCATGTGAGTCCTTTAGCTTGTCCTCTAGGTATAACTGTCACTTTTTGTACTGGATCATGAGCTTTGACGAGTGAACCAATTATTGCGTGACCTATTTCATGATAGGCGATTAATCTTTTGCTTCTTCCATCTGTTAAAGGTGAACCTTCCATTCCGGCAACAATCCTGTCAACTGAATCATCTATCTCATTTATACTTATAGAGGATTTTCTTCTTCTAGCTGTGAGGATAGCTGCTTCATTTAATAAATTTGCTAAATCTGCTCCTGTAAAACCTGGGGTTCTTCTTGCAATACTTTCTAATGTTAAGTCTTTATCAAGTTTTTTATTTCTTGAATGAACTTCAAGTATCGATAATCTTCCTTTAATATCAGGAGCGTCAACTGTAACTTGTCTGTCGAATCTGCCAGGTCTCATTAGAGCTGAATCTAAAACATCTGGTCTGTTCGTAGCTGCAATAATTATTATTCCACTATTTCCTTCGAACCCATCCATTTCCGTTAGTAATTGGTTAAGAGTTTGCTCTCTCTCGTCATTTCCTCCTCCAATTCCTGCACCCCTTTGTCTTCCTACCGCATCAATCTCATCAATAAAAATTAGGCATGGACTATTTTCTTTTGCTCTCTTAAATAAATCTCTAACTCTACTAGCTCCAACGCCTACAAACATTTCAACAAATTCTGAACCAGAAAGAGAGAAAAAGGGAACTCCAGCTTCTCCAGCAATAGCTTTAGCTAATAAAGTCTTACCAGTTCCAGGAGGTCCAACAAGAAGTACACCTTTGGGAATCCTAGCTCCAACAGATGTAAATTTTTCAGGTTTTTTAAGGAAAGTAACTACTTCTTCTAAATCTTCTTTGGCTTCATTTACTCCAGCTACATCATCAAAAACAACACCTGTGTTAGCTTCCATTGCGAATCTTGCTTTTGTCTTACCAAATTGCATTGCTTGTCCCGGTCCACCAGGCATCCCATTAGATCTTCTAGCTAGAAGAATTAAACCGCCTATTAAAAGTATTGGGAAGAAAAGATTTCCTAATATTCCTAATGCAGGAGGAGCTGTTTTTACAGGATGAACGTCAAAACTTATCCCTTCAGTTTTCAGTGTATTAATCAATTCAGGAGTTAAACCGGGTAAATCCACCCTTAATCTTTGTACCTTATTATCTAGATCTGAATCGACTGTTTCTACTACAGCATTTCTTCCACCATCAAAAATATCTACAGAAGTTACCCTACCAGCTTCTATGTAATCCAAAAATCTGCCATAGCTCATTCTCGCTACAGCTGTATTCTTTGGTGCAATGGTTGTTCCATTTGACTTAAGAGAATCAACGTCATTGTTGGAAAGTAATTGCCACGATAGGCCAACAACTAAAACTATTGGCAATAACCAAAGTAATATAGTTTTTAATTTTTGATTCATTAATACTTTTATTATTTATAAGATTCTATGATGAAAGAGATCATTTCGTTGAAATTTATTTTAAGGATCTCAAGAATAAATACTACTTCTTATGTATTAAAATTTAAATAATGGACCATACAGTATTAAAAAAAACTCTAATGGACTTTGAAATCAATCAAAAAGTTAAATTAATAGCACCCCTTCCTTATCTAAAAACATCTGATAACATGCCTATGTTGAGGCCTCCAGATTTAGTAGGCATTGATGAAGTTGGTGAAATTATTTCTATAAAATCACCTCAAACTTATGAAATTAAGTTTAGGAGAGGTTCTTTCCTAATTGACAAAGACAAAATAGAAGCTGCTTAAAAATTAATAGTTTCTTTCCAGATTTTTTTAATTTCATTGCATGTTTTTTCTTTGCCAATAACACTTATAAATGGACTAGTTAAGTATTTTTTTGAGACCTCTACTACATCTTCAGGATTAATACTATTTATTCTATTCATCAATAATTCATCATACATCGGATTTATTTTGAATCCTATTAGCTGAATTTTCCTGGAGGATATTTCTTCTAAAGATTGATAAGAATTCAGTATGGAAGAATATAATTTAATTTTTGCAAGTTTTATTTCATCTTTGCTGAGAGACCTTTTTGATATTGAATTCCAAAGCTTTAAAAGAATTTTTAAAGCAAAAATACTATTTTTTTCTGAGACAGACAAATAGATTAAAAATGGAGCAAAAGATCTTCTTACAGGATAAGAGATACCAATATCATAAGTTAGACCGTTTTTTTCTCTGAATAATTTAAACAGTACAGAACTCATTCCAAAAGATAAATGTGATTCAAGGATTTTTAATGGTAAATAATCTAGGCTTTGATGGAAGCACGTTTTATTCCCAATCATAATTATTGTTTGTTTAGAATTACTGAATTGACTAATAAATCTTTTCTTGCTTTCATCTTGAATAATTAAATTATCTTTCTTAATTAAGTTTTGAATAGAATTACCTTCTATTTTTTTTAAATTATCTAACTTAAAATTCGAAATTAAGAACTTTTCTCTGAGTTTAAATTTTTTAAATTCTTTTTCTGTATCTCCGTAAGTAATTCCCTCTAAGTCCTGTATATAGCCTTCTGAATTAAATGCATAAGGGTGATTATTGTAAACAATTTTCCTCCAATTTTCGTATGCGATATGGAATAAATTCTCTTTAGATTTATTGATATTATCAATAGCATGATTTTTACAAATATGAAAATCTTTTTCATAAAGATTTGGTTCCTGAATAAGTTTTTCTAATAATGGATAAAGCTTTTTAAAAAATTTTTTTAGGGACTTAATTGATAAGAAAATCCCGTCTTCGTATATCTCATAATTAAGTTCAGCTCCATAGGAGTTAATGTATTCTGAGAAAGAATAATTGTTAAACCCTTTACAGCCCCTTAAGATCAGAGTAAGAAGTAGTTGATTTAGACCTTTTTTATTTTTTTGATCACATTCACTACCTCCATTAATCCATATATTTGCAATTGATATTGAATGATTATGAGAAAAATAGTATCTTTCCATTAGTTAGTTTGAGTATGCTATTAGAGTAAACTTCTCAAAAGATAAATTATTAACTAGTGCTTGAATATTTTTTAAGCTATTCCAATATTTCAAGTTTTTATAAAATTCATTTAATGGATCATATCTCCCCCATAATAAATGATTTCCAAAATATGATGTCAGCTGAAATGATGTTTCTAAATTAAAAACATTTGTACTCTTTATTACCCTAATTGCTCTATTAATTTCTTTTTTTAGTATGGGTCTAGATTTTTTAATCTCTCTTAAAATCTCATTAATTCTTTCTTCAACTAATAAGCAATATTCATTTTTGCAACATGCTTCTATTAAGAATAGACTTCCAAATTCTCCAGGATTTATATCTGCAGTTATTGATTGAACAAGGTTATTTTCCTCTTTCAAAGGCTTAATTAATCTACTATTTCGACCATCACAAAGTATTGAGGCGAGAATTTCAAACCCTAACAAGGTCTTTTGAGTGTTTTCTTCAGGAATTTGCCATGCAATGAATATTCTTGAAAATTCCAGTCTTTCAAGGATTACTTCTTTCCTTACATGTTTTAAAAGTTGTTTATATTTTTTGGGACTTTTGAGAATGATTTCATTTTTATTGGGGTAAGTAAGTATACAATTTTCACAAATTTCCAAAATATTCTTTGGTAGGTCTCCAGCTATTGCTATGGATGCATTATTTGAAGAATATTGGTTAAAATGAAAATCTTTTAAATCTTTTATTTTAATTGCATTAATATTTTTCTCGTTTCCTAAGATATTTCTCCCATATGGATTATTACCCCAAGCCGTTTTGAAAAGAATATTTAATAGTTTTTCCTCCGGTTGATCCTCTTGTTGCATTATTTCCTCTTGAATGACAGCCTTTTCGAGTTTGAATTCATTTGGATTGAATTCTGGAGTAAGTACTAAATTTGTTAGTAAATATAGAGATTCTTTAAAATTTATTTTTGGTACGAGAACGTAGTAATGTACATCATCAAGACCTGTAGATGCATTACTTGAGCCGCCAAGTAATTCTATCTGTAAATCAAATTCACCTGGTTTTAAGTTCCTATTACCCTTAAAAATCATATGTTCTAAAAAATGAGCACATCCTTCAATCTCTTTATATTCAAATATAGTTCCGGCTTTGCACCAAAAGTCTATTGAGATTAAAGGTGATTTCCTATTTTCTATAAAAATAAAATTTGTATTAGTTGGGTGTTTCCAGTATTTAACTTTTCCATTAACCATTTAAAAAATTTTTTTCTAGAATTTATATATACTTAATTCTAGTAGTGTCGAATCAACTTATAAAAAATAAATTAATTGACCCATTTATTTTTTCCTTAATAGAAAAAATAAGTGAAAAAAGAGCTCTACTTGATGAACTTCAAATTATTGATATCAATCCTCAATTTTCAGATATTTTTAGTAATAAAAAAGGTTGTGAATTTTTTATTGAAAATGAATTACACAAAGCTAGAGGTTTTAGAAGACTTCATGTAGAAGTTGCTGAATTCTCTGGTAACTTAAAAATCTTACATTGTGTATTTTTCCCTGACCCATTGTTTAATATTCCAATATTTGGTATGGATCTAATTAAAATAAACAATATAGTTACTGCAGCAATAGTTGATTTATCACCTGTTACAAATCCAGAGTTACCAGAAATAGCAAATCAACTAGATAAAGTTAATAAAGATGGTTTTAGCAAAAAAAGAGAAATACCAGATTGGGGGGATATTTTTTCTAGAAATGTTTTTTTTGCCTCATTGAGAAACAAAGAGGAACAACAATCTTTTTATAATATTGTTGATAGATATTTATCAATACTTGTTAATTATAGTAAAAGCATTTTGCCTGATGATTGCAGTGTTAAAATAAATGCAAGAAAAAATTATCAGAAGAAATATTGTAAACAGCAAATGAAAAATGAAAAAACTAGTATTGTTCTATTGAAGTACTTTGAAAAAAATTGGGTGGATAAATATATTAATGAAATATTATTTGATTTTTAATGATAAAAATTAAACTTAAAAAGATATTTTATTTTTCTCTTTTAATGTCATCTTTTATGGTAGCTAATATTTCCTGCACGAAAAAAGAAAAGTTAGTTGCTTACCCAAGTTCTAATATTAAAGATATAAAAAATATTCCATCAATTAAAGGTGTTGCTGCTTTAGGTCAACTTTCTCCAGCTGGAGAAGTTAGAAAACTTGCCTCACCCATAAGTCAGTTTGGTACGTTTCCTAGGATTGTTGAAATTTTAGTTAAAGAAGGAGATTTTGTAAAAGAGGGTGAAATATTATCTACTTTTGAAAATAAAGAAAAACTAATTGTTGATTTAGAAAAACAAAAGAAATTATTATTATCTAATGATAAAGAAATTACTTTAAAAAAATATCAAATAAAAATGTTCGAATTAGCTACAAAGAAAGAAGCTTATCCCTTAGTATCTCTCTCACAGAAAAAAGACGAACTTATAAAGTTAGAGAAACAAAGGATTAATTTAATCGGTGAAATAGAATCAATACAAATTGATCTTTATAATTCCCAACTAAGAAGTCCAATAGATGGATATGTTTTAGCGATAAATAGTCGTGAGGGTGAGAGAGCTAACTCTGGAGGGGTTTTGGAAATTGGAGCAAGTCAGAATATGGAAGCACTTATAGAGGTCTATGAATCTGATATTGATAGGGTTTTTATCTCTCAAAAAGTTGAATTATTAAGCGAAAATGGTGGCTTTGAAGAAAAACTATATGGATTTGTGACAAGGATAAATCCTCAAGTTCAGCAAAGGAAGGTTCTTTCAACAGATCCTACAGGAGATGCAGATGCAAGAATAATTGAAGTATTAGTTGATTTGGATGAAAAATCTAAAGATTTAGTTAAAGGTTTTGCTGGTATGAAAGTAATTGCAAAATTTATACCAAAATGAATTTTTTTAAGTTCAGAAAAATACCACTAGCTTGGCTGCTCCTAAGTAGGCAACCGCTAAGATTACTAGTTGCAATAGCTGGAATTAGCTTTGCAGGTATATTAATGTTTATGCAATTGGGATTTCGTGATGGCTTATTTGATGCAAGTGTTACTGTCCATAGACTTTTAGATGCAGATTTGGTGTTAATAAGCCCAAGATCTAAAAGTTCGATCAGCATGAGTGGCTTCCCAAAAAGAAGATTAATTCAAACTCTTGCTCAAGATGAAGTTTCAAAAGTTGCTCCAGTTAATTTAAATTATTTACTATGGAGAAATCCTGATAACTTAAAAACAAGATCAATTTTGGCCTTGGGATTTAATCCGGAGGACTCTTTATTGTTAGATAAAGAATTTTCAAAGAAAGCAGAAAGACTAAAAAACCCTGGAAGAGTTTTATTTGATACTCTATCAAGACCAGAATTTGGTCCAATTGAAGATTGGTTTTTATCTGGAAAGAGAGTCGAAACCGAAGTCGCTGGAAAGAGAGTAAAAGTTGAAGGTTTAGTTAAATTAGGTCCATCATTTGGTGCTGATGGTAATTTAATTACGAGTAGAGAAACCTTTTTAAAATTATTACCTAGTAATCCTAAAGGGAGTATTGAAATTGGATTAGTAAAACTTAGAAATTCTTCAGATCCTATATTTATAAAAAATATATTAAATAAATCACTGCCAAATGATGTGCGGGTTCTAACAAAAAAAGAGTTTATAGATTTCGAAAAAAATTATTGGAGAGATAGCACAGCTATTGGTTTTATTTTCAGCTTAGGAGCATTAATGGGCTTTGTAGTTGGCTGCGTAGTCGTATATCAAATCTTATATAGCGATGTTAGTGATCATCTACCTGAATATGCAACACTTATGGCAATGGGATATAGATTGAAATCGCTTTTATTTGTAGTTGCCAGAGAGGGCTTTCTATTATCTTTGTTTGGATATATTCCTGCATATATTTCTGGTCAATTCTTATATGCGGTTATTAGAAACTCAACAAAATTGCCAATTGCGATGGATGCAAGTAAGTCGATTTTAATATTTGTTCTTATATTAGTTATGTGTATGGGTTCTGCATCTATAGCTATGCGCAAACTAGTCGATGCTGATCCAGCAGAAATTTTTTAAACAAATAATATGATCAAAAAAAAAATAGCTAAGAAAGATTTTCTAGAAAATACAGTCTCTATAAATAATTTAAGTCATTTTTATGGTCATGGTGAAAATAGAAAGAAAGTTTTAGATGGAGTATACATAAATATTAAAAAGGGAGAATTAGTTCTTTTAAAAGGACCTTCTGGATGTGGTAAGACTACTCTTTTAACATTAATTGGAGCTTTAAGGACATGTCAGGAGGGTAGTCTTAATGTTTTAAATGAGGAGTTAAATGGTGCCTCTAGGAAAATTAGACAAAAACTCAGAAGAAAAATTGGTATGATTTTTCAAGGGCATAATTTATTAAGGTGCTTAACGGCTGAACAGAATGTTCAAATGGGAGCAGATTTAATTCAAGGCCTGACCTATTTACAAAGAAGAGAAATTGCTAGAAAGTGGTTATCAGAAGTTGGATTAGAAGATCATCATAAAAAATTGCCAAGTGATTTATCTGGTGGACAAAAGCAAAGAGTAGCAATAGCACGGGCTTTATCTGCTAACCCTTTGTTACTTTTAGCTGATGAACCAACATCTGCTTTGGATAGTGTTACTGGACGAGAAATAGTATCCTTGTTAAGAAGACTAGCCAAAGATCAAAACTGTTCTGTATTGATGGTTACTCATGATCCGAGGATTTCTGATATGGCAGATAGGATATTAAATATGGAAGATGGTAAGATTTTTAGTGCGCTCAGTGAGTTAAAATAATAAAAAATAAAAAATTTATGTCTAAGAGAAGGAATTTGAAAAAAGAAAAACAAGAAAGAAATCGTGCATATGCGAGAAAATTTAAAAAGAGAAAACTCCGTGGAGATGTTAGGTCTGATGGTATGAATACAGTAACTGGTACTATTAATAATGGTGGAGCGGCTGATTAATAGGACTTGAAGTTAATTTCTTTATACCTGTTGCAGTCAGCTGATATCTTTCAAAATTATGAATGTAAGCGTTGTTATTCCAACTTATAATAGAAAGCCTATACTTGAAAAATGTCTTTGTTCTCTTGAAAATCAGAGATTAGATTCATACGTTAATACTTATGAAATTGTATTAGTTGATGATGGATCAACTGACGGAACTATTTCTTGGATTAGAACAAATTCTGAACATTTTCCACATGTAGTCCTTTATGAACAAAAACATGGAGGTCCAGCACTAGGAAGAAATCTTGGTGTAATGAAGTCAAGATATGAAATTATAATTTTTATTGATAGTGATCTTGTAGTTGTTGAAGATTTTATAATTAGCCACGTCAATAAATTAGTAAATAATTGGGAAAAGTATAATAAAAAATGCTTTACTTACGGTTCTGTAATTAATACAAATAATTTTGAAAATCCACTCAAAGAACCTCATAAAATTACTGATATTTCTCTAGCTTATTTCGCAACTGGAAATGTAGCCATCTCTAAGGATCTACTATTAAAAGCCGGTCTTTTTGATACCTCTTTTAGTTTGTATGGATGGGAAGATTTAGAATTAGGAGAAAGATTAAGAAATTTAGGTACAAAATTAATAAAATGTCCAGAAGCAAAAGGTTTTCATTGGCATCCTCCCTTTCAATGTGAGCAAATTAATTCACTAGTTAGAAAAGAATCTGAGAGAGCTAAGATGGCTTTGGTTTTTTTTAATAAACATCCAAATCTAAGAGTTCGTTTTATTATTCAATTAACTTTTTTACATAGATTCTTATGGCATTTAT
>MDTD01102773.1_pt1 | contig 24628 bp, 43 predicted proteins | sample 811221 | NCBI WGS metagenome assembly MDTD01 (sample SAMN05326646, study PRJNA326480) | marine metagenome | isolation source: seawater | place: Pacific Ocean: South West | collected 2011 | reverse complement strand
TGACTCAAACTAAGACTATTGCGGACGCGGGTTCGACTCCCGCCGCCTCCACCATATAATAAAGGAGCGCCATTTAACAAAGCGGTGCTCTTTTCTACTTTTTATACGAGTGTATGCCACACTCATTTTACACACACACATTGGAGGAAAAAATGGCAGATAATAAAAGCGGGTACCAGCTCCGTACAGAGTTGCTGGGGATGGCGATGGGAATCGTCGGTGAGAGAGTCAGTCGACTTGAACAAAATGAGCACTTTCTGGCAGAGAATGACAGAAAATATCAAAGAAAGCCGATACCCCCATTCACTACTGAGGACATCATAGAGGAAGCACAAAAGCTTTACGAGTTTGTCCAAAAGAAGTAGGTCTTCTACCGCAGGTCGGGCACGGGTTCACAGGTGCCCTTTTTTATTTCAAGGTATCCGCGGTGGAATATGGCAGAAAAAAGCAAGACAAAATACGTGTGCAGCATTTATGATGAAAGACCCGAAACTTGCATAAAATATCCGTGGAATCTTGCAAACCAGATCTTTTTCGAATGCCAATTCTTAAATAAGACGCAAGACGGACTTCTTTCTAAAGAAGAGCTTCTCGAAACTAAGACAAACGAAGAAATCGGCAAATATTGCGTCGAGTGTGGGAAGTGCTGCTTCTTTGGTCCTGCCGCGTGCTCCATGCTGAAAATTATCAGAGATGAAGATTAGCTCTGAAGTGCATATTTAATAATGTAACGGGAGCAAACAAATGGTGAGGGAAGACAGTGGCATCGCACACAGGGACTCTGGTCGGTTTTCCAGGGTTGCAAAAGCACAAAGAGCCGAAAACAAAAAGCAGCGAGCAAATGTTAAGCGAGCGGCTGCTGGAACTCATACCTGATTACTATATTGAAGAGGATACAACTATGTCAACGAATGGCGGACAAGACGATACTTACATTAACACTCCAGATGCTGGCGACGACTTCGATTTCGTCATGGCTTACGACGACGACCCAGCTGAGGCGGATGAGCGGCTCTTGCCAGAAAATTCTGCTACGTCAGCAATCAACTGCGCTTTTATCGGAGTCGGAGGTGGTGGTGGCAAATTAGCTAAAGCGTTTCTAGACTTAGGTTACAGCAAGACGTTATTGGTCAACACCACTGCGAAGGACCAACCAGCAGGACTTGACCAAAATCACTTTGTGCTAGTGACTGGCGCAGATGGTGTTGGGAAAGATATTAAATTAGGAAAGAAAGTGCTGGCAGAAAATTCCGCCTTTGTGGAAGACGCCGTCAGAACGAGATTAGGTCAAGTTGATTGGATCTTTGTTATCGCTGGAGGCGGTGGTGGTACAGGTTCGGCTTGCCATGAGCTTCACGGCTCTTTGACGCGGTACCTTGAGTCTATCGAAGCAGAAGGTCGAGTTGTTTACATTGTGACCAAGCCAACGGCTCAGGAAATGCTCAACCCAACGATCAAAACAAACTATACTTCTCTGCTCAGCGATGTTTCGGGCTGCCCTCACATCATTATTGACAATGAGCGACAGCTGCAGCTTCTCAGAGGAAAGGCAGGACTGTTGAATATGATGCCTGTAGCAAACAAGAACTTTGCAAAGCTTGTTTCTCAAGTGTTGAAGTTGGCTGCAGAGCACTCAGAAATCCAGACCTTCGATAGCAAAGACCTCGAGAAGTGTTTAAGTACCGAAGGGCGAATGGTCATTGGCAGTACCGTTGTTAGGGACGTCACAAGAAACGATCTTGGGTCTTTGGTCTACCAAGGATGCTTGAGGTCATCGCCTTGCCCCACCGCGGCGGGAACTGCTGAGACCGGTACTCTTTTGCTTATCGTTGATAGCGAAATGGCTTCTAACCCGGATGTCAGCCGTAGGCTTGAGTCTGCATTCTCGTATGTGGGCGGACGAGCGAACACACTGTTCTCTGGAATCTACGTCAAAGAAGGAATTCCTGGGCTCATTGCACTGACGCTCATGGGTGGCCTGAAAAAATGAAAATAAATGAAGAGCAGCTACGGCGGTTGATCCGTCAGCAGATATTAAAAGAAATGAAAGAATCCACCGAGATGATCGTACCAAATCTGATCATCGAAGGAATCTACGATCCGGGTATACTGAAAGCTGTCTTCATGGCGGGGGGCCCTGGTAGCGGAAAGAGCTACACTGCCAAAGAGATATTCCAGGGTAATTCAATCGAAGGCGCGACCAACCAAGCTGGTACCGCGATGGGATTGAGAATCATTAACAGCGATCCTGCGTTTGAAATGTATCTTAGAAAAGCCGGGGTCGACCCCGGGGATCTTGGAAGTCTGCCGCAAGAAGAATTTGACGCGCTGACAATTCCAGCTGACTCCCCAAGAGGAAGAGCGTCTAAAATGAAGAAAGTTCAGCAAAGCGCGACTCAAATCGGAAGACTTGGTATGATTATCGATGGCACTGGGGACGACCTTGGAAAAGTGACTGGTAAACGTCAGGCCTTAGTCGATCTTGGGTACGATACCATGATGGTTTTTGTCAACACATCTTTGGAAAAAGCTTTGGAACGAAACGCAAAAAGAGAAAGAGTTCTTCCTGAGGCTCTTGTAGAAGAAATTTGGACCAACGTGCAAGGAAATCTTGAGGGCTTTAAAAGCCTGTTCGGTAGCAACTTTGTCGTTATCGACAACAACCAATACGGTTGGGATAAAACCACTGAAGACGCCGCCAGTGTTGCTCGAGATTTCGTTAACTCGCCAATCCAGAACCCAATCGGTCAACAATGGGTTAGAGATGCGATAACCGCAAAGGGTGCCGATCCCGAAGATCCAATCGTGAAAAAGCGGCTAAACAAGCTTCTCGGTTAAATGACTTCTAATTCTGCACAGTCAGTCAAGGTAGTTGCTCCTGTGTCCCAATAGACTCTTGCGTAAGTGCAGTCTATCCCACGAATGGTATCTGCTATCACGATCCCGACCCGGTCGGTCTCCGTACATCTGACAATGCTACCTTTTCTAATCCAGGCGCTCATTACAGGTACACCTGCACGACTATGATTAGCAGCGACAAAAATACGCTTATCATAGTCTTGACTGTAAACATGCTTTCACCAAGAAGCCACCAAGTCAAGAAAGGAAAGACGAGGTAAGACGTTGCGTGAATAAAAAACCTAGCGCCCCAAGCTGATTCGCCTAAAGCAGAGTAACCAAATCTAGTCCCATAATAAGCAAAGAGTGTGCAGGGTATTGCAAAACACACTGCTATCAAAAGGCTTTTAGAACTCCATGAGAAATTAGACATGAGCTGCATATTGGTGCTAAACCAGGCAAGAATGTGTAAGCCAATGCAACACAAAAAACAATAAACAAGATTTGAACTCATGATTATTTCTCCTCAGATACTAAGACTTCTGCGATGTCTATCGCAGATATTGTTCTTTCCGAACCATTCACGAGAACTTGAAAAAAACTTCCAAGTAGCTGGTCAAGTCGATCTTTCCGTCTTGCTTCTACCACTTTAATTACCACTGCAACCTCACCTGTCTGTAGTCTTACTACAGCTGCTGGGGATAAATCACGGTACATTTCACTAGCCTCTTCTTCTGCATGCAGTATACCTCTCCCTCAAAAAGTACCAGGGAAGAAGAGCTGCTGTTATCTCCTAAATAGAGGCCTGGTGCGCCGTTAACCATTTCTTGGGGCACAAATATCTCCAGCGGGATCTGATCCCCGACCCTAGCTTGAACTAAGGCGCCTTCGCGTAAAGCTTCACTCACCTGCCTTAACCTCGGCAAACGCCCTCATAAGACATGGCCCGTATAATTTTCCTTCGTAAACAACATCGATAGATTTCCTCAGCATTATGTGGCTTTTAGATCTATCATTGTACCCAGTCTGGTATGCCAGATCCTTTTCTCTTGGCTTGGAAACGACGATACATACGGACTGCTCGGGAGGATATATTTCAGTCAGATACGCATAAGAAATACGATGGTCGAGCTTACACTCATCGTACCATTTCATTCTCACTAGAGAGCCCTTGCGAATCACAACTTTATTTCCTCCCATTCGCCCTGCCAATTCGTGTAACGCACGCTCTTAATACCAGCCTTGACCATTTCCTTCATACAGATAGCGCAAGGCTTAGCCATCGTGGGCTCGTGACTGCACTTTCGAAACCTCAATACCTCAATGTCATCTCCAGGCTGAGCGAATCGAAGGACATTCATTTCTGCGTGCATGTGGCTCGCCCAAGTCCCATCCTCATATTGACGTTTAAATCTCGGATGTGTTTTATCTGTATTTTCTCCGATCTTCACAATTCTTCCGTTCCTCCTGAGTATGGCAGCCAGGTGATAAACTCTGCCATTGTTTATAGCTAGCTCCTTAGCTCGATAGTACACTTGACATTTTATTCTCCAATATCAGCAATCTTGCTGACCTTTCTAGTTACGATGGTGTCTATTAGAGCGCCTACGTCTTTGTATTCTTGAGAATTTGCATCGTAAAAATCACGAACCCAGTACTTGTAGACTGATGCTTGATACGTCACGTTGTCAGGCTTAACCCTCGTGACCTCGATGAGCCAGTCTCTGACAGACGCTCTATCGTCACCCTCTAGTTTAGCGGGGCATTTCCCTGACGGAATCATCAAGCAAGTGTGGACGTGCGTCACCTTTACAGTGTCCGGGTCCGGGCGCGCCCATTTTGAAGTGTCTGTCTTTCTAACCCTAGCGTTCTTTCTTTTAGCCATCTTCCCTCCTGACCCAAACAACCATTTTCGGCTTGTCACCTGGATATCTGTCTTTTTTAGACAAAACTCCAGCATTGACGACAATCGGATACCAATCTCCATAAGGCCGCCACCCAGACTGGACCCGTGCATCGCAATCTTCTCTAATCATCATGCACTTACCATTCATGTCAGGGTAAAAAAAGTTTTTCGTACCTCTCACAGACCGCCGGACAGCTGTCCCTCTCTTAACGAACAAATCAGACATTTCTCAATCCTTTTTCCAATAGATTAATTCTATTGTATTCCCTTCTGGATCGTTTACATAACGAAAATAGCTGCCATCGCGGTGTCGTTTGGGCTTATCCCCAAGGCATTCGATATTGTCTACCGTGAAAGCGACATGCGGTGGGTGCTGATCTGGAATCGTCAAGGCAATTTTAGTTCCGGCGATGGCCAGCATTGCCCACGTGTCGTCGCAGTACTCTATCTCTGCCCCTAGATTGTTCACATACCACTCAACTGCTGGCTTTAAATCCTTAACACAAACAGCTACGTGGTCCAATTTCTGAAGATTACTGTTCATCGCGGTGGTCTACTTTCTTCTCTTTTTTTTGCTTTTGTAATTTAACTTTCTAGCTAATCGTTGAGCTCGCTTTTTGTCTTTGCTTAATTTTGACTTCCTTTTTGGGCGGCCTTCGGCTCCATTAGCGTAAATGTCATGATCGTTCTCAAATTCCTGGCGAAGCTCCCTTTCAATCTTTAAGCGAGCTTCGCGTTGTTTCTTTCTGCGCTTCAGGTGATGATGCCGGGCCATTTGAGATACCTTGTCCAAGGTAACTTTCCCATCGAGGTGATCGACTTCGTGCTGTACGCAGAAAGCAGGAAGCCCCTCCAGCTCTAACTTGTGAGAAGTCCCTCCAGCGTCTAAAAATGAAACTTCACATTTGGAACTTCTCTTCACCGTGACAGAAATTTCAGGTACCGAAAAACAAGCTTCTTGTGACCTTACAATATCGCCAAATGTTTTTATCACTGGGTTAATCATGAGCAGTTGTTCTTCACCGGAGCTCATGCCCAGAGCCATCGGGCTTACAACAAGAGCACGCTTGGAGTATCCAATCTGGGGTGCGGCTAAGCCGTAACCTTGCACAACCCGAAACGTATCCAGCAAATCCTCAATGACCTTTTTTGAGGATGCATCCTGTAGGTCAATCGGGGATGCCTTCTTTCTGAGGATCGAGTTAGGCCACTCTAGTATTTTCTTATTCATTTTTCATCCACCTCAGGAAGTTCTACATACCAAACAAACGCACAGCAGATAGCTGTAAATGCGCTAAAAACTGCTGTATCTAATTGTTGTAACGAAGCAAAGAAAGAACAAAGCCCTGCGTTTAAAAATGTCAGGACTGCAAATAGCTTACCTCTTACGCTGTTTGGTAACAGGCTTCTTAACATTGTTAGCATTGCTTTCATCTTCTGGCTCCGTCTTTGGTACTGGTTTCGCTACTTTCGGTTTCCTGCCGCGGCTCTTTCTAGAGCGCTCAGCCGCGGGTATCCACTCTTTATCAACCTTCGGAGTGACCTTTGGTGAGGGAGGTGGAGCTGCAACGACTGGAGAAGCCTCTTGAGGCTCAGCTAGCTGTACATCGAAATAAGACTGCTTGGGATAATACACGCCTTCGGTATCGCACCATGCTCGAAGCTGCTCCTCAGTTGTGATGTTCATCCCCGCTAACCAGTTACTGACATTTCGTATCTTTCTGCGACCTATGAATTGCTCAAAAGTTCTCATTAATTCCACTCCTCTGGATCGTCATTCCTCTTCCGACGAAAGTGAGGTAGCGGGATCAAGCCCGCCTTCAGGTCTTCACTTTCTTGAAGGATTACATTCTTCATTCGAATGATATGATCTTCAATCATATTGTATATGTTTTCAGGAAGCTGTTCACCGCCAAGAGAATTCCACTTAATGTTCTTTAAGAAGAACAAAGCTTTTTCAACGTTCAAGGGAGCTGCAAGCATCATCACCTTGAATTCTTCGTGGAACTCACTCTTTTTTTCCTCGTCCCAGTTGAAGGCTTCGAGAAGAGCGGTCTCGAAATGCAGGTCTTCCAGACCGCTCAAAATCTGCGGAATCATAGCAGGTCGACCTTGTCGATCGGAGTGTTCGGGTCTCCAAGAATTTCGATCATATCAGCGATACTCTCTTGGAACCTGGGGTCGAGAGCAATACGATCGATCTCTGTCTTTGGGATATCGTGCATTTCGCAGATAGGCTCTGCTAGCTTTCGCATGCCTGACAAGAAGTAGTTTCGAGCAGCTGAATGCTTCATCGGATCACCAGACTTGGTCATGACCTCGGCAATTTCTCGATAGCCAAGACCACCTCGGTCTACTACAGTAGCGTAACCATTCTTTGCTTTAAATCCTTTTGGCATACTCATTTTGCACCTCGCTTCTTAAGTTGTGTATATTCTTGCTTCGTGATTGGAAAATTCTCAGAGTCCTCATCTGCCTCGGCCATACCGAAACGGAGGCGGATAATCTTTTCTTCACGGGAAGAAAGACGCCGAAGAGCTTTGACAAGAGTAACCCTGAGCACTCTATTATCGAGAGCCTCAGCTGGGTCGGTTTCATCAAGACCACCGACAACCTCTGCGAACGTGCGTCCGCCCTCATCTCCCTTGCCGATTGGCTTGTCAAGAGATACCTGGGGCGCGCCCGATTTCCGAATAGAGATCAACGTGTCAACAGGAACGCCAACAGCGTCGGCGACCTCTTGGGGCGATGGGTCGCATCCAAACGCCTCTGAGTATTCTTCGCTAAACTGATATGCACGGTACATAACAGCTCTAGCAGAAGTTGGAAGCTTAATAGCTCCTGAATGGCTGGCGACATGGGCTTGCACAGCTTGACGAATCCACCAGACTGCGTAAGTTGAGAACTTGAATCCTTTTCGCCAGTCGAACCGATCGACTGCACGGATGAGCCCCATATTAGACTCTTGGATAAGGTCTTCAAACGGGCACCCCTTGTCCCGGAAATTCTTGGCAATAGAAATGGCCAAGCGCAAATTGGATTCGATCATCTTGTTTCTAGCAAGCTGATCTCCTTTTTCGATACGTTTTGCGAGAGCAACTTCCTGCTCACGTGTTAGAAGAGGATGACTCCCGACCTCTTTGAAATAGTCTTCGAGTGCTGTCATGCTTAACTCCATGGGTTGTGTTGTCAATAGGGTTGGGTCTTTCCCAACCATCAATTACATTATACCACATTCTTCCGACCTTTTGCACGGTTATCGCGCTTTTTATTCTTTTTTGCCAAAAAGCTTTGATGAGCGACCTTTCTCTTTTTACGAAATTCCAGCTCTCGGAATGTATAACAAAATTCAATCTCTAAAAGTTGTCTCTCATCGCTACTTCTACGTAGGTTCCTGATCTTGTGTTGCAGCTCTCCGCACTTGCGTTCAAGCTGCTTTTCGTTAAGATAGCCCAATTCTTTCGTCCGGACTTGTTCTGACATCTTTTTTCCTTCCCTTTGTTAAATATACCCCTAATCAATTTCCCTCACCATTGCGCAGCCAATAGAAAGTAGATTTATTGCTACGCTAGAGGCATTGGTGAGAGCTAACCGTGTCACTCTTGCAGGGTCTACAATGCCTTGCTCAAGGAGATCGCAGATATTACCTGTAGACCCATTATATCCATAATTGTCTGGTTTTTCAAAAATCTTTTCAAGTATGACCTCAGAAACCGCGCCACAATTTCTGGCAATTTGACGGACAGGCTCCTTAGCGGCATCATACAAGATTTTTTCGCCAATGTTTCTTTCATGTTTGCTGTTAGTGTGAGCGAGCTTCGCCAAAGCAGAGCCTCCTCCTGGGACAATCCCCTCTTGGATCGCGGCTTGTGTTGCGTACAAAGCGTCGTCAACCCTGTCTTTTCTCTCCCTAATTTCAGCTTCGGTTGCCCCTCCGACACGGAGGATTCCAATACCACTTGATAAGCGCTTCTTTCGTCTTGAAAGCACATTATAGAATTCTGATTCGGGATTAACGTCTCTCGCGGCGATGGCAATGTCCCTAATTCTTAGATCAATTTCTTCTTTCTTTCCAGCGGCGTCGACGAAAACGCTTCGGAACCGGTATGACATCATCTTTTTACATCGGCCCAAGCTGTTCAGGCTGTACTTCCTCCACTCGCTTGGGTTTTCTGAAAGAAGCTCTGTTCCAAAAAGCACCGCGAGATCCCTTAGAGCTTCTGGTCTAGCATCGCCGAATTCAGGAGCCGCTAAAACGCACGCTTTGATGACATTTTTAGAGTGGTTGAGTATCATCGCTTGAAGCGCGTCCCCTGAAACCTCGGGAGATATTATCACAAATGGTTTCTTCGTCTCAGAGGCCTGCTCGAGGAAATGCATGATGGGTTTGAGAGACTCAACCTTTTGAGAAGTTACTAGTATCGCAGGATTCTCCAGCTCACAGCACATTCTGGAAGGCTTGTTAACGAAATAAGGTGAAACGTATCCTCTATCAAGCTCGCAACCATCCACGACCTCTAGAGAGCTCTGAAACCCTTTTGCTTCGTCTACGGTAACGCTGCCATGGTCGCCGACTGACTTCAGGGCATCCACGATAAGAGTCGCGAGTTCCGCTTCGCCGTTAACTGAAATATTCGCGACACGCAACAAATCGTCGTCCGACTTTACGGGAACAGCCAGATCCTCGATCCCATTAACAAGTTTAGCGGTGGCTGACTTTATTCCAGATTTTATCTCCACAATGTCATGACCAGCAGCTATTGCCTTCAGCCCCCTTTGGAATATTGCGTTTGCCAGAACTGTAGCCGTCGTAGTGCCGTCTCCAGCCTCTTCTGCTGTTCTTTGTGCGGCTTCACGCACAAGCTGTACACCTAAGTTTGAGAAACGATCTTTGAGATTAACGGCTCTTGCAACAGTCACACCGTCCTTGGTCAGGATTGGCGGAGCGCTACCTTGTTCAATCAGCACGTTCTTCCCGCTGGGTCCCATAGTAACGCCAACCGCATCGGAAAGCTTTTCTACACCTTGCCGAACAAGGTCTCTAGCCTCATCGGAAAAAGCGATGATTTTATTTGAGTCGTCTATATTCATCCTTTCAGCAACCTCTTATTTGACGCAGACTCACGAACAGGGGCGCCCACCGGCCTGTCCTTCAAGAGTCGCCGGTTGCCGGTAACGACATTAACTGCCACGATTAAATCGCCCTCAGAGACTGCTATCTCGTCATTTTCCAAGACTCCCATCTTGCGCCATTCGACCATGACGTTATCAGGTAAAGTATTTTGTGCCATCTTTCAACTCCGCAAATGGGCGTGAGTAGTTACCCCACGCTTTATGGCTAATCATACTCTTGAACCTAAGCTCAGTAAAGGCTTCAAGAAGGACGACCATCTCATTTTGAGCGAATGAAACCTCCATCCCATCTCTTTCAGCTGGCGTCAGGCCAGAAAGAAGAATCATTTCAACATTTCTCGAGTATGTCTCCCAAACTTCGGTGGGCTTTTCTTGAAAGAACTTCTCAAATTTCTCATCGCTAGTTGCCAAAGCGGCAGCCCTTTTATCTCCGATCCCTGGTATACCTTTAATGTTGTCAGCGCTGTCACCGCGTAATGCTTTCCACATTACGTATGGGTAATCAGGAGCCTCTCTGTAGGCTTTAGTGACCGGGTTGTATAGTTTGGAGTTCTTGCACGTTTGAAGGAGCTGAATGAAATCGGTGTCACTGGAAACAATGATTTTTTCATCACCCTCGTCTAAAGTGTGTAAAGCCAGCTCAGCAATCACATCATCAGCCTCTGTCTCTGGATGGCGAAGGACCATGAATGGCACACTTTCCTTCACCAACCGAATAATCTCGCGGCGTTGCTCTCTAAAGCCGTCATCATTGTGGTACTTTCTTGTGCCCTTATACTCTTCATTCAATGCCAGCCTCTTCTTTGGCTGGCCATCAAGAACAAAGTACACATAGTCTGGTGAGAACTTCTCTATAATCGGCTTCAGGCTTCGAAAGAAAGTGTGTATAATAACATTCTCATAAGGTCGCCGGCGGGCAGCATATCGAGCTCGGAAAAGTAAATTATTTGCGTCTAAAATCAGGTGCTTTTTCATTAGTTTTTGAACCTACATCTTTAGTCTTGCTACGGTGCCGTCGCCTAAGTCGACGACGGTACTTTCGCTAGCGCTGGGTTGGGGAATTGGTTGTGATTTGTCATTTTCGGGTGCTGGACTGTGGTCTTCGGGGGATTGCCAAGCATCAGCATTTTGAACTGCATCTGCAACGATCTGCTTTATGTGAGAAACGGCCCCTTCAATCAAGTGTGTTTCCACAGCTTCAGAAGTAGGAAACAGCACTGATTTGAGCGGATCAACTTCAACACGTTTCATGCCTTCCTTGACCCTGACCTCTAGCACATAGTTCACCTTTGATGAACCGTCAATGCTTGTACGAACTATCTTTTCGCAGACCAGGCCAGGAATAACAGTTTGTGATTTAGCTGCGATAAAATAGACAACATTTCCGACATCAATTGACGTCTCTGCTGATGAATTCATTGATTGGCTCCAATTTGATTGAAATTTGTGTTGATTTTTCAGACCATAGCTCAAGCTTCCGGGCTGCGCGAAGTTTTACTGCTGGCTCGGTGGACTCTGCAAAGAGCTTCGCATATTTGTTAATATACGTTTCCCGGCGATCAGTAAAAGACCCGATAAGGGGCTTACACTTTTTGAAGGCAGAAGACTTTCGCATCCTCGCTTTCCCCCTCGACCCGGGAGAAGGGTCGCTAAAATCGTCTGCTGTGAGGCCTTCAAAAAGAAAGACTCCAACGCTAGTGTACTCTCGGTCGTAGAGCAGGTACAGAAAATCTAATGTTCCCTTCGACTGCAGTGAAGCCTTGTCGGTTTGCAGCGACCAGCTGCCATTCTTCCCTTGAGCAACGCACTTGCACTCAAGCTCATGGTCGTCTAAAGAAGTAATCACAATGTCAGCCTTACCAGTCCGGCCGTCAGATGAACACTCGCCAAAGTTTCGAGAAATTGCATCAGCAAAAAACTGCTCTTGAGCAGCAGAAATTATGATGTTCTTACGACCAACATCATCGCCGAATGCGACACCGTGGCTACTGTAAACTTTATGCATGTCTGAAACGAACCCATCAATCGCGCTTACAGCTTCAGCAGCGCCTTGACGAGTGAGATAATTTTGCTTTTCCATGGACACATTCCTCTTGTGAAGATGCTTAAATACATCTTTCCTACAATTAGATTATACCATAGTTGGCATTATTTTACACAAATGTCATTCAGTATTTTTCTCTAAATTCTCTCTGACTTTATTCGTGATCGCATAGCCTTTTGTCGTGGCTTCGCGAAGCGGTTCTAAGCCAAGCGCTCTTCTGCATTGGTCATAAACACTTGACGGAAGGTTATCACGAAGAACATTCATATCACCGTACTGATGCAAGTCCATGTCAAAAACCGGTACCGGCTCGCCATCTAGACCGGGTTCATGCTCTCCTGTTTCGCGAGTCTCAAATATGAACAAAACTCTCGGCATTTGCTTATCAATAGGCACTTCAATAAATGGGATTTGTGAAGTCATCCCGTCATCCACTTCCTCATAGCAGATTTCCGGTATCCAGTTTGTGATATCGTTGTTAGACATTGCGCGCTCTCCTGAAACGTATTTACACTTTATTATATCTAAGAAAGTAGCAATGATAACGAGATTATTGTAAGGTTGAGTTAAACCAGTCCTCGAACTCTTTCACTACAGAAACATATTCTTTACCCACGGGGCTCTTTGCCATCTCGTCCAGTTCTGCATCTGACACTTCTTTGACAAAACCAACAATATCCCCACCGAAGCTCTCTTTCACTTTCTGAGCGGCTTCTCCAAAGCCAGCAGCCAGTAAAGATTGCTCTAGAACTGGAAGGTAATCGTCGGGGCGTTCTGGGCTTAAGGCAGACCCTTCAGGAGTTTCCCCAAGTTGAGCCATCAACTCTTTGCCGTCCTCATCGCCACGTCTGATCGATTCCGACTGGCTTGCAAATTGTTTTTCAATCTCTGCTGCGATAGGTGTCAAATCGACCCCAAACTCTTTTAACTTCTGGACTGGGTCCTGAATATCTTGCAGGCTTTTTGCAGCTTGTAATGCTGAAACCGCAAGGATCTGACCCTCGACTTCAGCTTTGATGGCTTCGATCTCCTCTTTCTTTGAAGAAATGATTTCGTCCTGATAAGACTTGAACCTTTTCTCTAAGCCCATATCTGCGTACTGCTCTTCAAAAGCTGCCTCTATTTCACTTTCAGACGGAGCTTTCTTTTCTTTCTTTTCTTCTTGCTCTGCCAGTACCATCTCAATTTCATCGATCTCGTCAAGACCTTCGCCAAAGAATAGTACCTTTAAATCGTTCATCAGCCCCCTAAGCGGGCCTCTGTCTGGCTCGACTTTCGGAGCAGCCACGCCGCGGGCTTCTTTTCCCCAACCGAGGTCAGTAGCGAAACCGCCGAGCTTGCTGGCCACAAAGTCAGTCGCCGGCTGGGCCAATTTTGAATCGACCGCTGCCTGAGTCATCGCGGCGCCCATATAGGCACCTGGATTCATCATGAACATAAGGAGCTTTGTGTCGTTATGGTTAAAAGTATCGTTGACGTTTTTCATCGCATCCGCCATCTCTTTTGCGTACTCTTGACGATTCGCTCTAAACTGGTCTTGAATTTGCTTCTTTTTATTCAGGTCAAAAGTAGTGATTTGATCAAGCATGCTAAGAGCTGCATCTGCTGTTTGGCGAATTGCGACATTCGCGACTTTTACAACATCGACAAACGGCCCGATGAAAGTATCGTAAAACTGCTGTGCGTCGCCCCCAATCTCGAGCTCCCCAAATTCTAGCTCGCCTAAGCCATCACCCCACTGTTCTCTCAGTATTCTATCAATTTGCTCTCGCAAATATTGCTCATCAACTTGACTCACGTGGAACTCCTGATAATTTAACGCCGGCGGCTTGTTCGTAATTATGGCTCAGCCACTGCTCGAATTCATTAAAACCTTGCTTCTTCGTTTTCGGGTGCCTCACTGAGAAAAGAGATCTAGAGCTCGACGGCAAACTGACAAGCATAAGCTTTTTCAATTCTAGCCACGTCTCGACCTCACACTCGGTTCCAATCTTTACAGCGTGGAAAAGTATCTCGTCCCTATTCATCTTCTGATCCCAAAAAGCGGTGGTGGTGGTTGCAGAGGCTTCTTTTTTGATTCTTCTGATATCAGCTTTTTCTTTTTTGTGAAAGATAATCCTTGCACTCTATAAGAGGACTCGTTCAATGAAAACATGAAACCCGGGTTCTCAGCTATTTCAATCGAAAAATTATTCTCCAGAATATCTTCAAGAAGCGTGTTAAAAATCGATTCGTAATGCTCTCTAAGACCAGACGGAATCGAAGAAAGCTTCTTATTCTCACCCACTAGAAAAGCCACGCTTTCATGTTCATCCTTAAATTTACTAAACGCGCCTGTTCCTGATATATTGTTTAGCTTTATCGTCGGATTAAACGAAAATTCAAATTTACCGGAGGGAGTGCTTACTAGCGTGCGTTGAAAGTCTGAAAACAGCCCCTTAGTTAGAGACGTCTCCGACAGCCGACCTTTTGAAGAAATTCTATGCGCGCCGCGAAAGATGACTGTTGGGTTATTACCTCGGCTAGCGATCTTTATTTCGGGATGGAGAATCTCTAAGAGAACCCAAGTGGCTGAGCCTGGGCTAAAAGGCCAGATTTCGTGACAACGATCCTCAACTTCAGTCAGGGCATTAAGCACAACTTCTCGTCGGGTCGTGTCTTTAATTCTCTCAGACAACTCGGCCTTGCTTACGCTTGTCGTACCTAAATCCAGCCGATGGCGAGCATAAGCGAATTGTCCAGACTCGTCGATTCGAGCAAAGACCTTAACACACTCAAAGATCGGAATCACACAAAGCTCTGCGTGACATAACGCTTCTGCGATGCTCAGATAATTCTTAAGGGTAAATTCACTACCCAACAGTGAGCTAGCCCGAGAGAACAACATGCTATGCAGAGTCCGCTTGATCGATTTTCGCCTGTACTTTCTGGTCTTGAATCTTCTTTGCGGCTCTGAGCTTCTGCCTCATAAATTTTAAGTGACCGTTAAAGCTTCCTCTGTCAGAAGTGCCTCTTGAGAGGGTATCTCGAGTATGTGTGAGGTCATCAATCCTTTTTGTGATATCTTTTACGCAGGCGCTACTCCCAAAGTCTACGATCTTCCCATTCATACACCGGTGTCGGTCTGTTTTATCAAAATTTTCGAAAACAAGCTCCAGCTCGGAAGATTTATCAGCCAATTCTCCGACAACTATCGGAGAAGAAGAGGATGATGTCCTTATCGTCCCAACTTCATCTTCGACTGCCGAGGGCTCGTCTTTTTTCTCTGGCTCTATTTTAATCCCCAGCTGGTTGGGCCGAGGGACTTCATCACCCGGGGTGCCGCCTGTCAATATCGCACCGATCGCTGACAGATATGAGAACAGAGCCTGGGTCTCACCTTTCCCAAGGGCGTCAAAATAAGCCTCAAGTTCATCAGCCACAGCTTTGTCTTTAAGGCTTTTGCCGGCGCGGAGGTTATTCACTTGTTTTTCAATTTGAGCGAACTGAATCTGGTCTGGAATAGTGTCGGGAGCATCCACGCTAAATGACTCATCCCCCTCTTCTTCCTCTTCTTCCTTCGCTTTCGGTTTTGCTTTCGGCTCGATAGGAGAATCCTTTTTCTCGGCCTCTTCGTCCTCATCATCTTCGTATTTGTCAGATAACTCTTCGCTCTTGTCTTTAGGGTCTGCTTTTAAGTCTTTCTTCTTAATAGTTTTCGCTAGCGACTGCTGACGTTCTTGCTCTGAGTCGGCTGCGTCGGCGACATCAAACTCTTCTCTTAGAATTTGGTTCGCAATCCGGTCAGCGATTTCAAGTAATTGGTTCTTCATTTCTTTTGGCTCCTCGGGCCCCACCGAACTCGGTTCGACCAGTACTCTTGATAACGTCGAACGCGCTCTCTTTGGTGATGAATCGAGTCATCATGTTGCCGCTGTTCTTCTCTTATCTTTCTGAGACGTTCTTGCTCCTCGATTCTCTTCATGAACTTGTCAAAATTCGACATGCTTGCTCCTAAAATTTATCATCAAACTTGTATCGTATGAATTTATCTTTGTGAATGACCAAGATTCTAGATCGATGTCTATAGCAATGAACCCGTTTCTTCCTGCTACGTCAAGCCCTGCATCTTCTTGAAACGAATCAAAATCTTGAATTCTCTGCAAAACATTCATAAACTTCTTTTGATCCCCGCGGACAAGCATAGTCATTGAATACTGGCCGTCATTAGAAGAGAAACCTTGCAAATCTCCGTATATTATACCCAGGTTTTCATTGTCTTTACAAAAAACTCTAACGGAATTCTTTTCAGGACTCGGTACGGCTTCAATATGTGGATGTATAGGATCAGCAGCGTCTTCAGGCATATCCTGTAACCTGTCCAATGCAGCACCAAGATTCCAGTCTCCCTCCAAGCGTTCAGCCAAGCCTTCAGACATTATGAGGCCATCCGGGTTGGCTAATATTCTATCGTACTCGTCATTCAAGACTTTCATGTTTGTTTTATCTGCGGACATTGATTTTTACCCTCTTAGGAATTGCAGTAATGTAATTAACATCCTGATAGATTTGATCGCAGTGCTCAGCATACTCTTGGTCAAGCTCTGTGACTCGAGAAATGTCGTGAGTATGAACCTCTACAGTTACCTTAAGGCCGTCAATATTTACTGAACCGTAGTGACCTGTTTGTTTTTCGTGCTCGAGGACCTCAGAAATGAACCAGTTACGTGTAGGAATGGATTCAAAAGTAAACACACGCTTGAGTCTTTCTGGGTCTTGATCAACGGTCCATTGCGAATTCTCAACCGAGACTGGCAGCTCTTCGCGGCCTTCTCTTAATACAGGAGGCAGAAAGTCATACTCCCTCTGTACCTCTTTGTTACCTTGTGAGAGGTATTCTCGCATTAAAGAATTCAACATCATATCTAAGCATCACTCTGAAGGGCTGCTAGCACTCCCTTAACCTTTCGACCTTGTGGGTATCGGTTCCAATAGTCCATGAATCTGTCGTATAACCCAGGGGTGAGCTTACCAAGGTCTGACTCTGGTATACCTTGCTTTTTTGCATCTCGAAGCATCTTCTTATACACGTTATCTAGAAAATTGTCCCAAATAAAGTGTCTTAAAGCTGGCCAAGCGTCGATGTTTGGGTTCGAGCCATACTCTTTTCTGAACGCGTTGGCATCCGCCTCGTCAATCAGATCTAGATCAAGCATGGTGTCCATCATGTAGTTTAAGGCGACGCCTCTAATCTTTCCAAAATCGCCAGGGAATTGGTCTATAGACAGCCTTAGTTTCTTCAACGCAGTTGCCTCAATCTTCTTGACCCCGCTTGTGCTTATCCCCATCTCGGATGCAACATCAGCAAGCGTTGCTTCTCCAGCCGTTTGGTCTCCAGCAGCAACTCGCTCGAGTTCTTCGTCTGAAGGCTCACGCCAATCGTCATCATCGTACTTATTTCCGTAAGCATCGGTTTCGTCGTCGTGATGGCTCCCAAGCTTAAAATCATCCCAGCTCTCTTGAAGCAGACCCACTATTAATTGGTTCTTTACTCGAGCTCGCGCTTCTTCAATCTGGTCATCTTCTGGTGCGGCGGCATCCTCATCCACTTCAATACTTTCAGGTTGATGTTCGTCAACAAACTTCTGGAATTTTGCGTAAACTTTTTCTACGACACTATCAGGTAAAGATTGCGCCATCAGATTCAAGGCTCTCCCTAATTCAACAGATGTCGCCGGAACGTATGTCGGATCATCGATCGGTGGCTGGTCTTGCGACAATTGCGTAGACATTTGCGGCTCAACCACAACTGGCATATCGACAAGTGGGTCCTCCTCTTCGTCGCCTTGAAATTGCGTTCCGGACCGGAGATTGTCTTGATCGCTGTAGGTGTTGTAAGCATCTTCGAAGAGTAATCTTCTAGCTGCTTCCTGTAATTTTCTATAGTCATTCATGCGTGGTACCTCACTCATACAACTAAATATGTCTTTACGACGAGTTATGTTACTGAGTAGCTATTTCATGAATTGCATATCCTGACGCAAGCGTCACACCGACCCCTGTTACAATACCAATTACAAATGTCCACTCTGGAGAAATCTTCTTTTTTGTCAATCTTTGCTCAAGAAAAGTGTTGTAATCCTGCATGCCTTGAAGACGGCTTTCATACATATCTGTGCGGATTTGAAGATTTGAATTACAGGTGTCGAGTAAAAGCTGCTGACGATTCACTGCCTCTGAAACAGCTAGCTCGGTTGCTGCTTCACACCTCGCGGTGGAAGTCTCAAGGTCTGCGAGTAGCTGTGCTGCTGTCACGGTCGGGAATAGAACTCCCGCAAAAGGAGCAACTTCTCCCTGTTTTATTCCGGTTGGCTCTTCAACGACCGGGTCATCACCATGAGCGACCGCAGGGAAGAATCCTAAAGCTGCTGTCAAACATGTAAGAGCAATGTTACGTAAAAACTTCATATACAATTGTATCGAAGTTAGCCGTTTAGTAAACCAGCCATTTTACGCCAGCGCTCAAGAATAACATCATCCTCAGCTGCTGTGGACTCTTCAACTGCATCCTCACCGTACGGCTCATTCACATCGACCTCGCCGCCTGTTAGAGCAGCAAGAGCGGCTGGAACGTCAGGCTCGTCAATAACCGGCATGTCAGGTCTTGCAGGCGCGCCTGCTGGGAGATCGAAACTTACACTACCCAAATTCTTAACGAACTTGTCTACAGCGGCGTCAACAGCTTCTTCACCAGTTTTTTCGGTAAATTTTTCCACGGCGGCGCGCATCTGTTCAGGAGTCATATACTCGTTGCCTTGTTCAAGGTATTGCTCGAGTTGAGCTCTAATCGGGCCCTCCTTGAATTGATCGAAGCCACCGGTTCCGGCCTTGCCCGCTGTGACGCCAAACTTTCCAACTGTTAATGCATTCAAAACAGGAATGAGCTTGTCGGCTGGAAAGTCTACTGCGTATCCGCCGATCTTTGCAGACGGATCGACCATCGATGTTGCAACCCAGCGGTGGTGACCATCCATAATGTGGTTGTCACTCGAAATGAATGTACCAAGATCTCCACCGGGATTATCGCCAGCGATCATCCCAAGTGCCATGCCCAAAGCTTTCTCGATGTTCATACTAGACTGAGAAGGCTTCAAATCTTGTACCGCGAATGAGGCTCCGCTTGCGTCGATAACATCATCAGCCGAGCCCTTGTCTACACCGTCCTCACCAGACGTAACAACCGCTTGTGCTTTCTGGGGATCGGTCGCGACTTGGGAGAGATTCGTCGGAAACCGATCCGGGTCGACTTCATCAGGATTTGCATCCTCAGCCAGTACTGCTCTTATCTCTTCGAGTATGACTTGGCGGAGATTTGTCGCTTCGTTAATCTTCGTTGTTTGATCTAGTCCTAAGATATCGACTAGTGATTGTGTTTTGCTCATCTCAACTCCTGACAGTTATCAACTGTTTCTGTATCATTAAATATGGATCTTAACCCAAATAGTCTCGTAATGCTCTAGCAATTTCATCTTCGGGGCTTTCGCTTTCAAGTAGCTCACGGACTCTGTCCTTAGCAGCTTGGTCTAGATCCTTTACTTTGTCAGCGTATTTCTCTTTCGCTTCATCATCTTTCTCGAAGAAAGTCTGCAGGTTTTCTTGAAGAGCCTTATCCTCTTTTTCAGATGCGAGTCTTTGCGCTTCATCATTAATGAGCTGCTGTTTGTTCTTTTCTTCTAAGATTTTTGCAGCATCAGCGTCGCCTTTTCTTAAAGCCAACATTCCTAAAACACCAACAAGCACGCCTACTAACAGCTCCCACCGCTCTTTGCAAAATTCAACAATCGATTTCCAGGCGCTAGCGGCCCAAGCTTTTATCGCTAACCAGGTCAACATTATTTGCCATGTCTCCACGCAACGGCGGCGTCGATGACTGATTGGCCACCAATGTATATCATTGCGATCATGCCCCAAGTTTCACTATCAATTAAAGCATACGCAGAGAGAGCAGTAGCTGTTAAAAATACGAAAAACTTTCTAGAAATCAACCTGCCTATTATCTTATCAACCACGCCCAGCTTCTCACCCTCGATTAAAGATTTCGCTTCCTTTATATCAATTTCGTTATCGGCCATCATCATAATTTAACTCCTTGGCTTAATGCCATTTTTCCCCAGTACCCTTCATTAATTCGTGTTGTACTCCGTCGAATATCTCTTGAAGAGTTTCTTGTATACGGTGCATGTCGTGTGCGACACCTTCCTGGGTTGATGATATCGCTAATAACGCCGTCTGGATATTGGCCATGCTCGAACGAAGAAGCTTCTGCTCTCTTTCTAGATCGTGAATTCTTTGCAGGGCTTCTTTGAACTGTTCACCATCTCTGCTACCGAACACTAAGCGCCGTATCCATTTCATCTAATCTCCCCCTAGAGGATTGTGTTTTTCTATTTCGCTAAATACACTTTCTGCATCTGTGCCCTGGACCTTTCTTGTTTCTGTATTATATTTCTCTATCGCGATTTGATCAATTATTTTAACAAGTTCTGGGTGACCGTTCGTTAATCTAGATATCAAACCCTCAACAATTTCTTGCATCGAAAGATTTTTTCTAAAGGACAACACTCTAAACTCGGCGTGGGTTTCGGTCAATAAATTAAAGTGTACCGATTTTTTCCGAACTAGACTCTTCATTACGGGCCGCCGGCGCCTTTTGCACCCACCGCGATGGGAACTGTCTCTTCGAATTCCTGGTGGGAGGCTGCGGCTTTTTCTTTCTCAGTGATATCATGTCGAACATCTAAGAGCTCAGCAACTTCGTCAGCAACTTCTTCCCCGTATTTATCTAGCAAGAAACTCCGCGCCTTATTATACACTAGCTCTTCAATGTCAAAAAACGCGTCAAAATTCTTAATAAGCCTTGCGGTTTCGGCAGCGAATCTGTCTATGTCGATCTGCACTTCATCCGCTTCTCGCAGCAAAATTTGTCGAAGAGAGTAATTCTCTGACTGTACTTGAGCGCTTTTGATGGAGTCGGCCTCAATGTCAACAAAGATTGCTTGAAGCTGGTCGTCTAACGACTTGCCAAACCTTACGTGATCTTCTTCTTCTGCTTTGGGACCTTCGTCTTTTGCTTCAGCATCGTCTTTGTCGGCATCATCTCCACCTTCGTCAGCACCTTCGTCTCCACCTTCGTCAGCAGCTTCATCTCCGCCCTCTTCGTCTCCACCTTCGGCAGCGAACGGATCATCACCGCCTTCGTCTCCACCCTCTTCATCGCCGCCTCCTTCATCGCCGCCAAAGGGGTCATCCTGTTCTGTCAAAAGATTTGGAGATGGTTGCTCTGTAAACTCGCCAACATACCACCCACGAAAAAAATCTTGTATATCCTTTCTTTTCATTTATCACCTCCAAGAGGTTTAGTGAAAATCTTTGAAAGACGTTCAGCACGCTTGAACCTCAGTTCGACAACGTCCCAATTCAATTCTTTCATCATCGCAAAGATGTATTTCTTTTTGTCGTCTAGATAATCTTTAAAATACATGCTTTCGCTCATGTTGAGAACGATAACCGGATAGCAGTTCATAGGAATGTTCAAATTGTCAGAATCTACAACAACGTTCATGTATCTATTTAAAAAGCAATTATAGACTGTGAGAGCCCATCCGTCACGGGAAGACAAGCCGCATGCGATAAAGTCTTTTTGCCAGTCATCGAACGTACCGAAATCTCTATTCAGGCGCATGTAAGCCATCGAATCCATAGTAATCTTCGAAGTCGGATCAGCTATGTTATCAAAATAGTAGGCGCTTAGAAAAGAAGCATTTATGTTGTATGTTTCATCGAGCTTTAAATTGCGAAAATCAGAACTAGAAGAATTCGCCTTGGAAGTGTCGGCGCTGTCGAGTCTCGCAGATATCTCATTTAAATTATCGATCCCTGTTTGCATTACCCTTAGATTTGCGCTTATGGCTTTCTTGCTGAGAAGATCTGTATTCAGGTCATAATCTTTGGAGCTGACTACGTACGCTTCATTTAGAGATTCACCTTCTTGAGACTTCTCCAAACCGAGAGTTTCCCTTATTATGGCGTTTAAAGTTTCATCATTAATTTTAGACATTAGTCAACCTCATATTCTTTTTCAAATTCTTCCTGATCGATCACAAAGACGACTTCTTCTTTTTCTTCACTTTCAGGTGTTTCGCTTGCTGCTAGTGGCGCGAGCAAATCATCTTCATTCATGACTTCGCCTTGCGGGCCGCCAAGAACTTCTTCGCCGTCAGGTGGCGGCTCGAAGCGTGGTTCTTCAGGCTCTCGAAGTACAACCCTATATCCGCTTTCTTTATCACCGACGACATCATCTACAGTGTACTCGTACCCAGAGTCTTTATGCTTCACCTTCAAGTCTTTGTGGATAACCACATTTCCGTCAGCATCTGTCATGCTAGACTCCATGACTTTGTTCAAGCGCTCTGTATATTGCTCTCTTAAGACAGCTATCAAAAAATCTTGCTTTACTTTCATCGTGAGTTCCTGGTATTGATTCCCGCTAGTTCTTGCCACCGATTAGATTCTAACAACATTGCATCGCGCCTAAAACGACGATCCAAGTATCTATAAACTGTTCTGTGTACAGCGGTACGTGTCAATCGGGTATTACTTTCTGCGGTCACTTTGAGCATCTGAGCTGCAATCTGGGGAATTAGTTCCGACAAGGAGTCAAAGTTTTTCTTTGCGAAGCGCTTGCTCTTCATGAGCGTCTCCTCATGTTCACCACGCCATAGGTCAACTGCTGCAGCAACTTCATCTTCAATCGCTTTAGCAGCAGAATCCAAAGCTTGGTTGATGACGTCTTTCAACCCGTCCATGCGACCTTTCGCTTGAAGAGACTTTTGGGAAGTGTCTGATAAACCGCTCATCCAGCTGTCTAAAGCTTGAGCAACGGCGACAGCAGGTGGCACCTCTTGGTTCGCGGCTTCTTTGGCAGCACCCTCTAACTCGGACTGAGCGGCATCTTGCTCCTTTTCAGCTTCATCACCAGAGAGAGCGCCTTCCTCACTTTCAGCACCTTCTTCGCCCAGAGAAATCTTCTTAGATAGCAGCTCTCCATCATTCACAGCTTTTGCCCAAGACTTGACCTCTTCTTCTCCGGGGGCTTTACCAGAAGCTTCGCCGGCTTTAGAGAGAGCAGCGATAACGTCTTCCAAAGGTATACCGCCATCTTGCTCGAGCAACAAATCAGAGAGAGAGATTTCATGCAGGAAAGCATCGCCGGCAATATCTTTGTGCGCAAATAACTTCTGCGCTTCAGGATCAGATAGCATACCCCTTACCAGCTCGCCACCGCCGTCCCCTAAGTGTTCGTCACCAAGGTCCGCTAAAGCGGAGGCGTTCTTAAACTGACCCTCTACTTCCTTATTGGCGTCTTCTACAGCTGTCGTTGCAACCTCTGCGGCGTCTTCAGGGTTGGAACCATCAGGACCAGCTTGAAATAACTGAAGGATTCTTTGTGCGATTGATTGGTCTTTTGGGGGCAGAGAATCCGTCTTCCCGCCTAACGCGGCTTGAAGCGCGGCGAATGCTTCTTCGGATGCACCTTTAACAGCTGACATGACGTCTTTTGCAGTGTCTTTATCTTTTGCCAGAGCGGCTGCTCCGGCTTCAGCTGCCTTGGGATCGACTTTCCCGCTGGCTGCAGCGTCCTTACCCTGTTGTGCAGCTGCCGCGGCGCCTGAAACCTCGGCAGTCTCTGCGCCGATCGCTTTAGTCGTTTCGGCTAATTTTTGCTGGATGGCTTGAACATTCACAGCCATAAAATCGTCGAAGGGAGAAGCTAAAATTGGTTTTACAATATCACCTGGAGGTACAATGTTCCCGGGCTTGTCACCACCAAAAAGGCCCTTAAGAAAATTTCCGATCTTCTTTAGAATTCCACCGCTCTCAGCTTCTGCTTCCTTGGATCCGGCAGACCATGCTTTTTGAAATTCATCAGGGATTTGATAGGCTTTTTCGATACCCTGGATTATCTTGTCTTGAGTAGGAAAGCTTTTGTCGTCGCCCTCCTCAGACAATTCGCCGATTGTTTTTGTTCCGTCCTCAGGTTTGAAAGCCTTCAGGGCCTCTTGAGTTTGAGTTATGCAATTCACAACTGCGGCCATTTCGCCGGCGGCGTCTTGGAATGTCTTTGTAACATTTGCCGCAGCGTCGGCGCGAGCTTTTGGGTCGGCTGTTTCGTCATACAAGGCGACAATCTGGGAAGCGTCGAACTTCGAGCTGATTGGTTTGGTGATGCTTGACCAGTCTCCATCTTTTGGTAGAGAGCTTGCGAACTCATTAACCAGCGCTAGTGTGTCCTTGATAGCAGCTTCCATTTCAGATTTATCTTTATCGTCTAAAGCCTCGATCAAGAGACCCCGCAAAGAACCTTCCAAAAAAAGAGCCTCGTTTATTTCTTCAGCGTGGGTCTTAATTAAAAGGGTGGTGCTTGCTTTTGCTAAATTTTCTACTATTGACATAGGCCTCTTCTCCAGCGCATAGCTGTTTCCTGCTACTAAATATGGACCAAAGATAGGTAGTGCTAAGTTGAATATCGTCTAACTGCGACTCCGGCCGACTTGAGCAATTCAACTCCTGAAAGATCTCGGTATTCTTCATCGTAAACCACTTCCTCTATACCACCGTTTATTATAGCCTTTGCGCACATCTTACAAGGGCTCAAGGTAACATACATG
>MDTD01061720.1_pt1 | contig 24629 bp, 20 predicted proteins | sample 811221 | NCBI WGS metagenome assembly MDTD01 (sample SAMN05326646, study PRJNA326480) | marine metagenome | isolation source: seawater | place: Pacific Ocean: South West | collected 2011 | reverse complement strand
CTTCCGAGTTACTCTGAACCTCATTAATTGTTGAAAATCTATCGACAAATTCGCTGTAATTGATTTTACCGTCTGAATCTGTATCAATGTCTCTCATTAACACCTTCATCTGTAATTTTGAAAGACCAATTCCAAAATCGTCAATTGCCGATTCTAATTCTTCAAGAGACAAATTGCCATCACCATCCTTATCAAATTTCTTGAATGCTTCTTTGAGCTCTAAATTCATAGACATCCTTGCAGAATTAATCTTATCGACCATCAACTGCTCCATTTGGGTCGCTACTTCTCCTACAAACCATTCAGCCTCTCTTCGGTGCATTTTCATAGAATATCTTTTCTCACCTATAAAAAGTGTTAAGCGGCCTGATTCGTCAGAATCTATATCAATAAAATCGTCCATTTCCCAAATTCTTGTCTTCAGAGGAATTATACCTAAGAATTTAGGCTGCAATGAAATATTTTTAGCGGAAATAATCAACCTATGTTTAGATTCTAATTGACCCGTATTTGAGTTGAAGAACAACCAATACAACAATGTTAGAGATGGAAAGATAAATACCCATATCAATTGGTTATAATCCCTATCTCCTATAGAACGTAGATAAAACATTGACAAGCCTAATCCTACAGAGAATAATACAGAAATCCAAAAGAAAAGTAACGCAGATTGTGTTGAACGAGTAGGTATAGTAGTATAAACGGAATCTTCTTCTTTTCTAAAATCAAATCTAATTGATGGTAATTTCTCAGGTCTTGGCCACCTGTCAGGAAAAATGGCAAGTTGCTCAACAACACCCATCCCATGTTCATCTCTTCTAACGAGTCTCCCTGTATGTTCTTTCATAGGCAATAGCAATTTAGACGCAATTCCATTCATCATATTTAGCAGAGAATTTTCATCATAACTTTCTAAAATATCAACCCAGCTTTCATCTTCAAGTTTCATCTGCAACTTCCATAATGAGGGTAAGGAATCGTTGGTGCAAATTGTTTTCAATGCTTTAATGGATTCTTTTTTATATCTCTTTTCTGCTATACCAAGTTGAAAATGTATTCCATCATCATCGACAAACATATTCATATCAGTTGAAATACAAGATTTAACCGAAAAAGAACCGTCATCTGAAGATTTTGTTTGGTCAATAGATGTGGATTGTAGCCATCCCATGAAAAGCCGACATATAGGAGATATATGACTATGCACTTCAAAAATTCAATTTTTAGCCTAAAATCATAAATTTAATCCACCGTCTACAGAAATAATTTGTCCTGTAATGTATTCTGGCCCTTCTGCTAGGAATACAGCTGTTGCTGCAATTTCTTCTGCTGTACCTTCTCTGATCATAGGAATTTGATCCAAAATCTCTTGTTTATCTTTCTCCTCAATCCAATCTGGGAACATTATTGCACCTGGTGCTATACCATTTACTCTGATTTCAGGCGCTAATTCATGCGATAAGCTCAAAGTCATATTATACAGAGAGGCTTTACTAGAACAGTAGTTTGTATAATATTTCCAAGGACGATTGTATGATGTATCAACCATATTAATTATGGAACCATTTACATTTCTAATTTCATCAATTAACCCCTGAGTTAAGAAGAAGGGCGCTTTGGTGTTAATTCCTTGCATTTCGTCCCATAGCTCTTCAGTTACATTCTCAAAATCCATCTTTTCGTATTTAGATGCAGAATTAATCAGTAAATCAAGACCACCTCTGTTTTTAATTAATTCGGAGTTCTTTACAGTCTCGATAAAGTTTTTCAATTCGTCATTCAGGTTAGCCCTTATCATTATTGCTTTACATCCCATATTTTCTATCTTTTTAACTACTGATTTAGCCTCTTCTAAAGAATTGTTAAAATGTATTATTACATCATAATCCAACCTGGCAAATGAAAGGGCCATTTCAGCACCTAGCCTTTTTGCAGAGCCTGTGATCAATACTAATTTTCTTTTTTTGCTTAGCATAGCCATATCACTAAGTAATTGTAACTACTACTATGATATAAATTAAAAGGAGATAATCATAAAAGTTCAGCATACAAACTATTTTCAAATCCCAAAGTTAGCGTGTGTTGATTAGGATGACCAAAATACGTCTACCCGTATTAAGTGACAACGGCAACATTCCTAAAAAAAATGAAAGAAAACGTTTACCTACATGGTTTAATATCAAACTTCCAAATGCAAAACAACAGAAAATTTTCAATGAAACAAAAACATCTGTAAAAAATAACAGACTAAACACAGTATGCGAAGAAGCAAGATGCCCCAACATACATGATTGTTGGTCAAGTGGAGATGCCACATTCATGGTTGCAGGAAAAGAATGTACAAGAGGATGCAAATTCTGTGCTGTAGGAACTATCAGCAAACCCCCCCCTTTAGATGAATCAGAACCAATTCATCTCGCTGATGCAGTTGAATCCATGAATCTGAAACATGCTGTAATTACAGTTGTCAATCGAGATGACCTAGAAGATAGTGGTGCAGAACATTATAGAAAATGTATTCAAGAGGTCAATAAAAGACAGCCCCATCTTACATTAGAATTACTTTGCTCTGATTTAGCTGGTGATTTGAATGCATTAGCAAACTTACTCAATGAAAGCCCTCTTTCGGTATTTGCACACAACGTTGAGTGCGTGCCCAGATTGGATAAAAAAGTGAGAGATCCAAGAGCCTCCTTTAAACAATCATTGTCTATTCTTAAAGAGGCAAAAAGAATCAGACCTGACATTATTACCAAAACCTCATTGATGGTTGGAGTTGGTGAAACAGATGATGAGCTAATAGAGGCAATGTCATTGATTCGTCAAGCTGATGTAGACTTAATCACAATAGGGCAGTATCTCGCACCTTCCAAAAAACATTTGAAAGTGGATCGTTTTCCTGAACCCTACTTATACGATGAGTGGTCTGAAATAGCGATAAATTTAGGTTTTTCAGGAGTAGCATGCGGACCATTCGTAAGATCATCATTCAAGGCAGGTTTACTGTTAAGAAAAACTTTAAACCCATACAATAATGAAAGTTTACCAGGTGCATACGTTAGAGTCAAAGGTTCTATTAAAACTGAACAAAATCTCTTAAATTCTAGAGCATGTGAGGTTCAACAATGACAGTAGGTGGTGATGGTATTACTAATGGAGAAGAAGGGCCATTCAGAATTGGAAATCCACCTGCGAGACCTGGGGAAAAGCCCAAATTCTCAAAATGGGAAGAAAAACCAGATGATCTAAAATTCTTAGATCCAATAAAATGTACCACAAAAGATACTGAAAATCATGCTTTCGGTTTGATACGTGTTCTTGATGATGACCACGAAGCAAAAGGTGAATGGAATCCCAATTTGAGTCCTGAAGAACTTAAAAAAGGATTAGAATACATGATGAGACTACGAATATTTGATGACAGAATGATAAAGATGCAAAGAACAGGAAAGCTTTCATTTTACATGAGGTCTTTAGGTGAAGAAGCAATTGCAATTGCACAGACAATGGCTCTAGAAGACCAAGATTGGATCTTTCCCTCATATCGACAACCAGGAGCCCAATTTGTCAGAGGAAGAGATATGGTTTCAATGATTTGCCATTGTATTGGAAATGAACTAGATAATGTTAAAGGAAGACAAATGCCTGTTCATTACACCTACAAAGAAGGACGTTTTATTTCAATTTCAAGCCCCGTTGGGACTCAATTTAGCCAGGCTGTAGGTGTGGCCATGGCAAGTGCTTACAAAGGTGTAGATGAAGTGACAATCACATGGTTAGGAGATGGAACAAGTGCACAAGGGGACTATCATTATGGTCTGAACTTTGCTAGTACATTTAAACCCCCAATAATTCTAAATGTTGTGAATAATCAGTGGGCTATTTCTACACATAAAAATTTAGCCACTGGTGGAACTAATTTCGCATCTAGAGGTTTGTCTTATGATATTCCCAGTTTTAGGGTTGACGGAAATGATTTTTTAGCTTTATACTCGATTACGAAATGGGCTGCAAAAAGGGCAAGAGCTGGATTAGGCCCAAGTCACATCGAGATATATACGTACAGAGCTGGTGCTCACAGTTCATCCGATGATCCCTCTCGATACAGGCCAGAAAACGAAGCTGAATTTTGGCCAGGAGGAGATCCAGTTGAAAGATTGAAAATGCACCTAATAAAAATTGGAGAATGGGACGAAAAAAGAGATACAGAATTAAGAGAAAGAATTGATTCAGAAGTAATGACTGCTTACAAAGAAGCCGTTAAATTTGGTGATTTAGCTAACGGCCCTTTTCCTCCAGCTTCTACAATCTTTACCGATGTATACGAAGAAGTACCTTGGCATATCCAAGAACAAAGGGAAGAATTAGGAAAGTGATAATATGGTAGAAATGAATATGATTCAAGCTTTGAACTCTGCCTTGGACATTCAATTAAAAAATGACGATAGTGTGATAATTTTTGGAGAAGACGTTGGTTTTTTTGGAGGTGTATTCAGAGTAACAGACAAATTACAGCAGAAATATGGCTCGCATAGAGTATTTGACTCACCTTTGGCAGAGGGAGGAATTGCCGCAGCTGCTTTCGGAATGGGTATTAATGGATTGAGACCAGTTGTTGAAATTCAATTTGCAGATTATATTTTCCCCGCTTACGACCAAATCGTAAATGAGATCGCGAAAATTAGGTATAGAAGTGGTGGGGAATTCTCAACACCAATCACATTCAGGACGCCAGCAGGAGGGGGAATTAAAGGAGGAAACCATCATTCTCAATCTCCTGAAGCTCAATTTACGCATACTCCAGGATTACAAGTAGTTTATTGCTCTAACCCGAATAATGCTAAAGGTCTTCTTACCGCTGCTGTTGAATCTAACGATCCAGTAATTTTCTTTGAACCAAAGAGATGTTACAGAGGGCCATTTTACGGAGATCCTCACAATGTACCAACCTGGAAAGGACATCCCAAATCAGAAGTTCCTGAGGATTATTACAAAATTGATTTAGGTAAAGCTGAAATCTTGCAGCATGGAGATGAATGTACAGTAATAGCTTGGGGAGCAATGGTACACGTTGCCGAAGAAGGAATAAAGAAATCAGGAATATCATGTGATTTAATTGACCTTCAAACATTAATCCCATTTGACAGAGATGCAATTATTAAGTCAGTTAACAAAACTGGACGTTGTGTAATAGTCCATGAAGCTCCAAAAACAAGTGGTTTTGGCGCTGAATTATCCGCCACAATATTAGAAAAATGCTTTTATTCTTTAGAATCCCCAATTATCAGGGTCGCAGGGTGGGATACTCCATTTCCACACTCAACTGAGTGGGATTATCTACCGAGTCCGAACAGAATAGCAACAGCAATAAAGAAAACAAAGGAGGAATAATACATGGGAGAAATTGAATTTAGATTGCCAGACATAGGAGAAGGTGTAGTAGAAGGTGAAATAGTATCTTGGCATGTTAATGTCGGGGACGTGGTAAAAGAAGATGATCCGATTCTGGACGTGATGACAGATAAAGCAACAGTAACTATTCCAAGTCCAACTGATGGTGAGATTAAATCAATACAAGGAAAAGCAGGTGAAATGTTAAAGGTCGGGCAAGTTTGTATTATCTTTGAAGTAGAAGGTGTTCCCTCGAACGAAGATATTGAAGATGATACTGAAGACAAAATTACAGAAATAATCAACGAGGAAACTAAAGAAGAAAACAAACCTGTTTCGGTAAAATCAAGTACCCATTTGAGAAAGACTGGTGAAAGAGTAATGGCAAGTCCTGCTGTTCGTAAAAAAGCCAGAGAAAAAGGTATCGACCTAAATTCATTACAGGGTAGCGGCCCTGGTGGAAGAATAACACACAATGATTTAGACACATGGAAGGAAGCTGGAGCTCCTGTAACAGCTGGAGGACCCAAGAAGATAGCACTTAATGGAATTAAGGAAATTCCTGTAATTGGATTGAGACGGAAGATTGCTGAACAAATGAGTAAATCTTATTCAACAATTGCACATTTTTCATATTTTGAAGAAGTAGATGTGACCAACCTAGATGAATTAAGGATATACCTGAACAAGAACCGAGACGAAACTCAACCTAAATTAACATACTTACCATTCATCATGCAAGCATTAGTAAGGTCACTTATGAAACACCCAAATTGCAATGCACATTATCTAGATGAAGAAGGTAAAGTTCTACAATTCGAGGCTATTAATTTAGGTATAGCGACACAAACTGATAAAGGATTATTTGTGCCTGTTGTAAAGAATGTCGAAGCGCAAGATATTTGGCAATCTGCCAGTGAAATGATTAGAGTTTCTTCTGCTGCAAGAGATGGAACAGCTAGTGTAAATGATTTACAAGGCTCTACATTCACAATTACAAGTCTTGGTAAAATGGGAGGTTTAGGAGCAACACCAATTATTAATCACCCCGAAGTTGGGATTCTCGGAGTTCACAATGCAAAAGATACACCTGTTGTAATTAACGGAAGGATAGAAATTAGAAAAATTATGAGACTAAGTTCTAGTTGGGATCATAGGATTATTGACGGATGGGATGGCGCAATGTTGATACAAACTCTGAAATCATTTTTAGAGAACCCAGCTACAATTTTCATGTAAGGTGGTTTGATGAAAGTAAAGAGATGTAAGGTATTAGTTATTGGTGCAGGACCTGGAGGTTATGTAGCTGCGATTCGTTCTGGACAACTTGGCATGGATACGATTATCGTTGAAGGAGAAAAAGCTGGTGGAACCTGTCTTATCAGAGGTTGTATTCCTTCAAAGGCAATTATTCATGCAGCACATAAATTTCATTCTTTATCCAAACATTATCAAAAAGGTGGCCACATGGGGATCTCATTACCCAAACCTGCGGAATTAAATTTAGTCGATTTAATAAGTTGGAAAGAAGACATAGTAGAAAAATTAAATAAGGGGGTGGAAGGATTACTAAAATCCGCAAAAGTGAGTCTGATTAATGGGTGGGCTAACTTCATTGATGCGAAAACTTGTATTGTTAAAAACTCAACCGAGGAAATAAGAATAGAAGCAGAGCATGTGATTTTAGCAAATGGTTCCATTCCTGTGGAACTTCCATTCATGCCTTTTGGAGATAATGTTATCTCTAGCAGAGAAGCCCTTAATTTGGATACATTACCCAAACATCTTGTAGTTGTTGGAGGTGGTTATATCGGTTTAGAGTTAGGAGTAGCATATAGACTACTGGGTTCGAAAGTGACTATTATCGAAGCTACTGATAGCATACTTCCAGTATTTGACAAAGAATTACGGAGACCTGTGGAACTTTATCTCAAGAAAAATAAAATTAAAGTAAATACAAACTCTTTTGCAAAAAATGTGGAAGATATTGAAGATGGAGTCAGAATTAGTTTTACTGATTCAAAAGGTGATTTAAACTCCATTGAAGCAGATAAAGTACTGATAACAGTTGGAAGAAAACCACGTACCAACGATTTTGGAATAGAAAAAATGGGAGTAAAGCTAAATCAACAGGGATTTGTTATCGTAGATAATAAATGTTCAACGAATATGAGAAACGTTTGGGCTATCGGAGATATCACAGATAGTGGAGAAATGCTGGCTCATGTCGCTTCATATCAAGGTGAAATGGTAGCAGAAATTATTTCTGGAAGAATTCGAGAATATGATCCTGTTTCTGTTCCAGCAATTGTATTTACAGAGCCAGAAATTGTTTCCGTGGGAATGTCCCCCAAAGAAGCAAAAGAATATTGTGTAAAACTGGAAACTAAACTACTTACTGGTAAATTCCCACTTGCTGCAAATGGAAGAGCTTTAACCATGGAAGCTGAGAAGTCGGGTGGTTTTGTAAGAGTTTTGGCCAGAGAAGACAATCATCAAATTATCGGTATTCAAGCAGTGGGAAGTTCAATTAGTGAACTTTCTGGTGAATTCTCGTTAGCATTGGAAATGGGCGCTCTTCTGGAAGATATTGCTGGAACAATCCATGCACATCCAACCATGTCAGAATCGTTTCATGAATCTGTTTTGTCTACATTAGGACATGCTATTCATATTTCATGAATGATAAACATGCGTAAAGTGAAGATTCTAACTTTTCCTCGTGAGAAACACGAAAAAATCGACTCATTAATGAGAGAATTGCAGATTAGAAGAATTAATGAAGAAATTTTAGACACATTAATTTTTGTTGAACATCCTGAGATAGTAACCATAGGACCTAAAGCAAAAAAAGAAAACATCTTACCTCCGAAAGAATTCAAAAGCAAATTTGTTGATAGAGGTGGTGGAATAACTTGGCATGGGCCTGGTCAATTAATCGTTTATCCAATCTTTAAGTGGGATCTAAAAGACGAAGTTAATACTCAATTAATAATAAAAAAGTTAGAGCAATGGGTTATTTCTGCATTCAGAGATCTGAACATTATCGGTGATGTAGATGAGAGAATGCGAGGTGTATGGGTGGGGGGGAATAAAATAGTGAGTATTGGATTATCATTTCTCAAATGGGTTTCAAGACACGGATTATCGATTAACTACGATACCCCTGAAGGTAGAGTCGAACTTCTGCAGGGATGTGGTTTGGATTCTGGAATAACATCAAGTTTATCTGCGAGAGGTTATAATATCACACGTATTGATTTAGAAAGATCACTGTTGAATTCAATCTATATTCTAGGAAGAGAAATAGATTAATATATGGTAATTTCACTTGAACCTGCCATTTTTTTCCCGAGATAAGAAATCCCAAGTTCTAGATTACAAGTTTTTTCTATTTCACCATATTCATCTTCAACTCCACAAATATTTTTTCCACTTTCAACGATCATCAAAACTTCATCATAGTCCCATACTTTTTCATCTCCTGTTTCTTGTTGTAAGATTAGACAATCACTAGATGATCGCAATCTCAAAACTAAATGAAGAGTTGATTCTTTCTGAATATTGTAATCACTTAAAGTCCTACCATCTTCTAATTGTTTTCCAGCAAAAATTAACCTTTGTTGATCTGGAGGAATACCTTCTTTATCCTGAATTTTTGATTTCACATTTTCAATAGTATCTGATGGTTCGACATCAAGTGTAATTGTCTTTCCCGTTAATGTTTTAACAAAAATTTGCATTCTTCCAGAGGTAGATGATTCCGTATATTCTTCTAAAGATTCATCCGATAATTCACAAGTAAAAATATCAGAATCTGTGTACAAACTAATTTTTAATGATGACCATTTTAGATTTTCATTAGCATTATAAAAAAACATTCTAAACAAAGCGTCACTATCACCATCAGAAATGCTGGTAGTTGCATCATCAGCATTATAAGTGTTGAGTGTTACTAATTCTACATTAGAATTAGCTAATTCACTTGCCCAAACGTATATTACTCCAGAAAGAACAACAGTGATTGCAACCATCAATATTGTTGCTATTACTGGGCTTACACATTCATCCTCTTCAATTAACTGCATTATAATGTCCAAAAAATTATACTAGTTAATCTTGCTGTGAGGACAAATAATTCCAAACTATGAAACCAAAAACAAAACTTGTAAGATGGCCTACAGAAATATAAAGATTCATACCATTAACATATCTATTCCAAATCTCAAAAATTATAACTAAGGAAGGAATTAAAAATTTAAACCTAGAGAAATTTGACAAAGCTCCAAGTAATCCAAACATCCCTACAGAACCACCCATGAAACTTCTATTTAGTGCACCTAGGAAAAATTCTGAATTAGGGAAAATAAAATTACCAAGATTCATGAATAAACCCATGACTATGCAAGTTAATGTAATTGAGGAAAAGAAAATAATGATTGTTGATCTGAAATCAGTCCTAGCCTCGAATGACTGGCCAAAAATCAAAAACCCAAACAACACTAATTTTAAATGAGGCAAATCGTTATGGAAGAATGGTGATGTAAAGAATGATAATAAATATTCATGAGGAGCAGAAATTAGCTTTTTGGGCCAAATTGAACTTGTACATGACAATTGTTCTATTAGTGTAACACAACTTTTCCCACCCCAATGTCCGAAACCTAGATATTGCCAAATCAGACAAACCACCAATAAATAAAAAAAGCAAAATGAACGTGATTTTACCAACTTGTAAGGTGTTAAAATTTTACCGTTAATATCACAAATTGGAATTACTAATGGAAAAATAGGTTTTTTATTCAATTAAACCAACTTCTTAAGTTAAAACTAAATCGCTTCAATTATCACTGCAATACCTTGGCCTCCACCAATACATGCAGTTGCTACGCCATACCTACCATTGCATCTTTTTAGTTCGTGAGCTAAAGTTAGAACTAATCTCGTACCAGTCGCAGCTAATGGATGACCAAGTCCTACAGCACCCCCATTAACATTTACTTTCTCGATGTCTATTCCAAGTTCTTTGATACAGGCAACTGCCTGACCTGAAAATGCTTCATTTATCTCCCATCTATCAATGTCTTCAATTCTTAAGTCTGCATTTTTTAAAGCCTTGAGACTACTCGGAACAGGCCCATAAGCCATTATTGCAGGCTCTAATCCAACAATTCCCCATGAAACTATTCTTGCCAAAGGTATATCTCCATCTAATTTAGCTCTTTTACCAGATTTCAATATGATAGCTGCAGCTCCATCAACAACTCCAGATGCATTGCCAGCTGTAACCAATGATTGTGGTCCAAAATGTGTTCTTAATTCTGATAATGTGTCTTGACTTGTATTTCTGACAAAATGATCTTCATGAGTGAAGTCCACAATTCCATTCTCAGTTTCTACTGCAACTATTTCTTTTGAAAATAATTCACTGTCAACGCTTGCTTCGGTCCTTTTATGACTTAATGATGCAAATATATCTGCTTCTTCACGAGTAACACCGACTCTTTTACACAACTCGTCGCTTGTCTGTGCCATGAATGAATTGCATGTACTATCAATAAGGTTTGTGAATAAGTAATCTTCCATATCATGTTCAATTACTGTACCAGATTTTGGAGGCCGCCCTAATTTGTATTTATCTCTTTGATTTCTTAATACATGAGGAGCCTGACTCAAATTTTCCATTCCACCAGCTACTACAACTTCTGCTTCATCCAACATTATTAGTTGAGAACCCGTTACGATAGATTGGGCACCACTACCGCAAAGTCTGTTTAACGTTAGCATTGGAACTTCTTGAGGAATTCCTGCATTCAACCCTGCATGTCTGGCACCAAAAATAGCTTGTCCTGATGTTTGAAGTGCATGCCCCATGATTACATGATCAATTGATTTGGGATCAGTTCTAGTTTTTTCCAATGCACCTTTGATTGCAATTGAACCTAATTCTTCAGCCGAAATTGTAGATAGCCTACCTCCAATTCCACCATCGCCACGTTTGCCTCCACTCCACTCACAAAAAGGTGTTCTCGCACCGCCAATAATTACTACATCTGCATCGTCCATGTTTCACCGAATGAGGACTAACATATGAGTTTAAGCAAAATTTAAAATTTAAATTGCACCGAAGATGCCTATGATTGAGGCTGCAATCCAAGCTCCAGACATACTACCTAAATTCCCTAATGCAGTAACAAGCAATACCTTTCCTGCAGGATTAGTCCAATAAGACTTCCAGTCTTCAAGTTTTAGAAAATTAGTCAAATCTTCAGTCGTAGGTTCATCGACTTTTAATTGAACATACCCTGCAAACCAACCCGCTGCTAAAAACGGATTTAAGGAAGTAATCGGAGAAGCAATTGCTGCAGTAATTACCGAAAGTATGTGTCCTCGAGCTAAAACTACAGCTATTGCTGCACTTAAGGAATTAGCAATTGCCCAAGTAGTTAATATCCCTGCTAATTCGTTAAAATCTTTTTCCAAACCTGATTTAATGATAAATCCGAATAAAACTAATGGAATTACCCATGGAATAATTTTTTGATATATTTTTTTCTTGGGTAATTCCGAAAGATGTTCTAATTTTAATGAGTTTGGCTCATTTAAGTTATGTAAGTGTTTAGTTACTCCGTCAAGATGCCCAGCTCCAATAACCGCTAATATTTTACCATCGGAACTATATTGTAAAATTTTATGTGCAAGAAACTCATCACGTTCATCAACTAAAACAGTCCCTGCCCCAGGAGCAACCTGTTTCAGTTCATCCATCATTAAGGTCATTAAATCTTTATTTCTCAAAATTTCATTGATATCGAATTCATCTTCATCAGAATCATTTTCACCTACTAGAGACCATAATAATCCGAATTTTTCTCTTAATTTCATTCTCTTCCATGCTCTTCTCAGAGTTGTTTGAATATCTCTGTCAATTAGGATAACTTTTTTGTTACTTTGTTTAGCGACATTAACTGCTTCAATTAATTCTGCACCTGGCTGTAAGTCTTCACTAAGTCCAAGTCTTCTTTGCTCTGCAGCTAAGAGACTCTGAGTCAGAACTAAGGGTGCTTTACCTTCTTTAATCACCTTCAATAAACTTTCCTTATCTAAACGACGATTTTCTAATATTGCATTATATCTACTTTCACATAATTCAACTGCAACAAAGTCTGGATCCCAAGACTCAATTTGTTCTCTAACTAAATCAACTGATTCTTTACTAACATGCGCAGTCCCCACCAACCTAATAGAATCTTCTATAGAAATTACAAGATTATTTTCACTCATTTTTACACCATCATTTGTTAATTAATGCTGATAAAACATTCCTTAAATCTACATGTTCTTTTACGTCATGGACTCTTAAAATATCAACTTCGTTCATTTGACCATAGGCTGAAGCTGCTAATGTACCAGCTAAGCGCTGATTAGCATCCTTATTTTTAGTTAGTTCACCTATTATGGATTTTCTACTTACTCCATTTAAAATACTAAATTTTCCAGAGCTAAGAAATTTATTACCTCTTAATAGTTCTAAATTGTGTTTTTTCAATTTTCCAAATCCAATGCCAGGATCTAAAATAATCAGTTCGTCAGGAAAACCTCTGTTAATTAGTTCATTTGCTTTATTGGTTAAAATTTCTTTCACTTCCCTTAAACAATCATCATACTTTGGTTTATTTTGCATGTCAGAAGGCATATTTTGCATGTGCATGATACATACAGGTAATTTTTCTGATAAAACCAATTCAAACATTTCATCATTTCTTAGTCCCGAAACATCATTAATCATCATTGCGCCAGCATCAATTGCTTTTTTTGCAACCTCAAACTTTTTTGTGTCTATAGAAATTAAACCATCTGGTCTAATTTTTTTTAACTCTTTAATTACAGGAATTACTCTGCTCAGTTCTTCATCAATTGATACCTCATCAGAACCAGGCCTGGTAGATTCTCCTCCAACATCAACCCATTCAGCACCCAAATTCCACATATCTAATGATTTCTTTACAGCTTGATCAAAATCTGATCTAGAATTGGCATAAAATGAGTCTGGAGTAACATTGACAATACCCATAATTTTAGGCCCAAATGCATCATCTTTTCTTATTAGCGAAGCAAATTCACCAATAGAGGGCCGGTGGTTTCCAGAAGGTCTAGAACTCGCCATGTTGTAGGCCTAGGCTTGCGAGTCTTTATCAGTTAGCAAAACTACCGTGGTATAATGGATGAAGAGAGGGCTCTGAATTCTGTAGATGAACTGATATCTGAAAAAAGTGATTTTACAGAAAAAAAGGGTATTGATCCATGGCAACTCGCAGATGCAATATTGGAAAGAATGGACGTCACTGACAGCCATACTATCGATGAAATGATTCATAAAAGAGCAGTTATGTCAGGTACTATAATTGGCTCACTCTTACTATTTTGGTGGTTAGTATTCGTTAAATTCGGATCAACTAATTTTAATGAGCCTGAGTTAATACTTCAACTTGATTATGAAATGATTTCAGCTGGATTACCTTTCTTAGTTTTTGTTGGTTCTGTTCTGAATATGATGAGTAGAGAATTGGGAAGACCTGGTCCAGGAACAATTGCAGGATTTTTACTGTTAATCTCTGTTTATTTTATAATTGAGCCTCTGGGAATGTACTTATTCAATGAGACTACTGCAGAAATAGGAACTGTACTTTGGTTGTGCTTGAGGTTGGCAATAATAGGAATTGGTGTCTACATCGGATCAAAAATGCTGATGGAAGCTTTTTTACTTTCATGGGTAAAAAGATTTTTAGAGATGCATGAAGCAAGTATTTCTAAAGACGATATTCATTCTATAGAAAATCAGGATGGTTTAGAAACAAAACATAGTCACGACGTGATTTAATGTCGGAATTATCTTTCCCAATCACAGTAATGAGAATTGGATATCGAGTCGGCAGAGACCCTAGAATTAATACGCACTTAGGACTAGTTTCCAGAGCTTTAGGTGCGGACGAATTTTTAGTTTCGGGAGATAAAGATCATAAAATGTTTGAAACAATTAATCAAGTAACAAGAACATTTGGAGGTAAATTTCAAACCAGCCACATTGATGAACCGATAAAATGGATTAAGAAATTTAAATCAGGTGAATTAGGTAGTGAGAAGGGCACAGTGATTCATCTAACAATGTATGGTGAAGACCATCGGAAGATATCCAAAAAAATCCCGAAAAATAGGCCTTTAGCAATTATTGTGGGTGGAGCAAAAGTCCCCTCAACAATCTATAGAATAGCAGATTATAATGTATCTGTGGGTAACCAACCACATAGTGAAGTTGCAGCATTAGCACTTTTATTAGATAGATTACAAGATGGAAATTCTGTAGACCAAGATTTTAAAAATCCGAAATTAAAGATTGTCCCTGATTTAAAAACTAAGAATGTCATTGACTTCTCGAGTAATGTGTTCGAAAATGCAGAAGAATAGTAATTATAATTAGAATTTCTTCCTCAATCCTTATTGAGTCTATTCGACGACATTGACTGATGTCGGTATCTGAGAGGAGGGGTGGTGGATTTATTCCCGCACTCGGACAGAAGGGTGTGAGTAATCCAATCGATTTCGCAGATGCATCTGATAAACTATTAGAATTGAAAATAAATAACTCAGAATTACCCCCTAAAGCTAGTGGGAAAGGAGTTTTAATCCTATCTGACGGCAGTAGATTTGAAGGAGAATTATTTGGTGCAGTCGGAACTGCTGAGGGTGAATTAGTTTTCACTACTGGTATGACTGGTTATCAAGAAAGTCTAACTGATCCATCTTTTGCAGGGCAAGTTCTAACTTTTACCTACCCTTTAATTGGGAATTATGGAATTCATAAATCCAATTCTGAAAGTAGCAAGATTTGGCCTAGAGCTGTTATTTGCAGAGAAGCAATCATACATCCAGATCACCGAGATTCTATAGGAAATATAGATGAATTTTTAAGAGTTCATGGTATTCCTGGACTACAGAAGGTTGATACTAGGGCAATAACAAAAAAGGTAAGAGAATATGGCACTTTGTTGTGCGTAATTGGCCCAATTGAAAAAGAAAAGGAGTTAATTGAAATACTTAATAAATCCAAAGATCCATCAATTAGTGATTTAATTGATACAGTTTGCATAAAAAAGGAGATCTTAGTTAACGAAGGAGCAATTGATGAAAAAGGAGAGAAATTAGCAAGACTTGCAGTAATTGATTGTGGAATAAAATACAACATAATTAGAGAATTATCTAAAAGATTTGAAGTATTATGGTGCCCTCCAGACATTAAATTTGTGGATTTAATTAAGTATTGGAAGGTTTCAGCATTATTTTGTTCCAATGGACCAGGAGACCCTGCCCAAGTGGGAAAAGCAAAATCTGCTAAAGAAACTCTAGCTAAAGGAATTAAAGCAGGTATTCCAACTATGGGAATCTGTTTAGGACACCAACTATTAGGTCTTGCAGCTGGACTTGAAACATATAAGATGTTATATGGACATAGAGGCGCTAATCAGCCAGTGATTAATTTAAAGACACGTAAAGTAAGTATAACATCACAAAACCATGGGTTTGCAGTTGCAGATCCAATAAATGGAAAATTAGCCGAACATCCATCTAGAATAAGTTCTGGAAAAGAGAAAAATATGATTAATGCGCAAGTAAGAGTTTCTCATATTAATGCGAACGACAATACTGTTGAAGGATTAGAAGTCATTGGCAAACCAGCTTTCAGTGTTCAATATCATCCAGAAGCTTGTCCCGGACCCAATGATGCCTCCAAATTATTTGATGAGTTTGAAAAAATTGTCAGGAGTGGTAATAATGCCTAGGAGAAATGATATCAAAAGAATATTGCTTCTCGGAAGTGGTCCGATCAGAATTGGTCAAGCTGCAGAGTTTGATTTTAGCGGATCTCAGGCTTGTCGTGCCTTACGAGAAGATGGTTTTGAAGTGATATTAGTAAATTCAAATCCTGCAACAATCCAAAATGATCCAGAAATGGCAGATATAGTTTACATAGAACCATTATTACCTGATGTAGTAAAAAAAATTATTGAGATTGAAAAACCAGACGCTTTACTGGCAGGTATGGGAGGTCAAACGGCATTAAACATCGCTACTGAATTGGCTAATGACGGAACTTTAGATAAATTTGATGTTGAATTAATTGGTTCGGATTTAGATGCAATTGAAAAAGCAGAAGACAGAGCATTATTCAAAGACATATGTGAATCTATAGATTTACCAGTTCCTAAAGCAATTGCATGTAACTCTATGGATGAAGTTCTGAGAGCTGCAGAAAAACTTGATACTTGGCCATTGTTAGTTAGGCCTGCATTTACACTTGGCGGCCTTGGGGGTGGAACTGTAAACAACATTGGTGAACTTGTTGAGGTTTCATCATTAGGAATAAGAAATAGCAGAATAAATCAAGTTTTGATTGAAGAATCAATCTTGGGTTGGCAAGAACATGAATATGAAGTCGTGAGGGACTCAAATGATAATTGTATAATAGTTTGCACAATGGAAAATTTGGACCCTATGGGGGTGCATACAGGAGAGAGCATTGTTGTTGCTCCAGTTCAATCACTATCGGATAAAGACCACCAATATTTGAGGGATTGCTCATTAAAACTAATTAGAGAATTAAATATTTGTGGTGGTTGTAATGTACAATTCGCAGTTAATCAAAAAACTGGGGAAATTAGAGTAATCGAGGTGAATCCAAGAGTTAGTCGATCTTCCGCACTAGCAAGTAAGGCTACAGGATATCCTATAGCTCGAATTGCAGCAAAGATTGCAATAGGTTACACACTTGACGAATTGCCAAATCCAATTACAGGTCATGGAACTACCGCAGCATTTGAACCGACTTTAGACTATTGTGTAGTAAAAATTCCGAGGTGGCCGTTCGATAAATTCCGTACAGCAAATAGAAATTTAGGCACTTCGATGAAATCTACAGGAGAAGTTATGGCTATTGGAAGGTGTTTTCAAGAGGCTTTCTTGAAAGCTTGGGGTAGTCTCGAAACTGGAAACCCACATCCAAGACCACTCACTAGAGCAGACGAATCAGAAGGAGATGATATGAATTTGAGGGCTAAAGAAAAACTAAGTGAAGAAGTTTTAGTTAATTGGCTTGAAATTCCTAGTGACAGAAGACTTTCAGCTATCTTGGAAGCATTTAGAAGAGGATGGAATGTCAATAAGATTCATGAACACACTAGTATAACAAAATGGTTTCTATACAGAATTGAAGAAATTATCAGTATAGAAAATGAAATTGTAAACTCAGGACATTCTCCCTATGAAATTAATGATTTGGATTTGAGAAAATGGAAAAAATATGGATTCAGTGATGCTTACATAGCAGATTGTCTTGCAAATTTTCCAATCAATGGATGGAAATCATTACCTGAAAACCAAAATGAAATTGCTGTGATGAAGCAAAGACACAAACTGAGTATTCATCCAAAATTCAGAATGGTAGACTCATGCGCTGCTGAATTTGCTGCTAAGACCCCATACTATTATTCAACATATGAAGAAGGCATGATGAACGAATACAATGGATTAGACTCTCTTAATTTTAATAGCGACGCTCCTGCAAGACAAGTCGTAATTGGAAGTGGTCCAATTCGAATTGGGCAAGGAATTGAATTTGATTACGGATGTGTACACGCAGTTAAAGCAATTAGAGAACACGGGGATGAAGCAATAATTATCAACAATAATCCTGAAACTGTTTCAACTGATTTTGATACCTCAAATAGACTTTATTTCGAACCATTGAGCATCGAATATGTAATTGAAATATTATTGAGAGAGAGAGCAAACGGAATACTTCTACAATTCGGAGGTCAGACAGCAATTAATCTAGCATTACCTTTAGAAAAAAGAATGGATTTACTCAGAAAATTAGGCTTAGAATTAAAATTGCTGGGAACTAGCATAAATTCTATAGACGAAGCAAGTGATAGAGAAAGATTCGAAAAGTTTGCTTCAAAAAATGGTTTGAAGATGCCTAGAGGATTAACTGGAAAAACATCTGAAGAAGTAAGGATTGCTGTAGGAGAAATTGGATTCCCTGTTTTGATCAGACCTTCATATGTTTTGGGTGGGAGAGGTATGGAAGTACTGACAAATGAAACACAACTCAATGCATATCTCAGTGAAGCATATATTACCCCTGAAAAACCAATATTAATCGACCAATATTTGTCTCATGCCATAGAATTAGACGTAGATGCTGTTTCAGATGGAGAGGAAGTTCTTGTTGGTGCTATAATGGAGCATTTAGAAGAAGCTGGAATTCATTCGGGAGATTCAACTTGTTTCATACCCACCCAAAACATTTCAAAAGAAGTTTTAGAAACTGTGGAGAAGCAAACTAAAATTATAGGCACGGGTTTAAAAATTATAGGTTGCTATAACATTCAATTTGCCATTCAAGAGAAAGAAGTCTACGTACTGGAAGTTAATCCTAGATCAAGTAGGACTGTTCCATTTGTAGCTAAATCTACGGGTATTCCATTAGCAAAAATTTCTGCTAAAGCTACTCTGGGTGTTAAATTGTCTCAACAAATTATTCCTGAACCTACTAAAGGACATGTTTGTGTCAAAGCACCCGTTTTCCCGTTTATCAAACTGGTAGGTTTGGATCCAGCTCCTGGTCCTGAAATGAAATCAACTGGAGAAGTAATGGGAAGTGATACTAGCCCAGAAAGAGCATATTTGAAAGCAAGACTAGCGACTGAGATTCCAGTTGCCACCTCTGGTGGTGCCTATCTGACAGTTAGGGACGAAGATAAACAAAATTTAATTCCAATTGCTAGGAAACTGGTGAATATGGGTTTCCAATTATTCGCTACACCAGGAACTTCAGACATAATTAGAAAAAATTCGATTAACGTTAGCACTGCCTACAGGATAAATGATATTGGGCATCCTGACGCTCTAGATTTAATGCATCAAGGAAAAATACAATTTATTATTAACGTTCCTACAATAAGTGGAGGAGCTGTTAGAGATGGTAATATTATGAGAAGATTAGCTGTAGAAATGAACATTCCGTTCGTTACTACAATCTCTGGGGCTAGAATGGAGGTAGCCGCAATCTCTGAGGCAAAAAAAGGTAATTTAACACCGATAAAATTACAGGTAAATTATTCAACATTAAATTCAAACTCAATTGCACCAGGAAATTCAAAATATTTGGGACAAGTCTAACAAGAATCATATGCTTCAATTATATATTTTGTAGTAGGTGAAGTCCAAGCTAAATCAGAGATTCCTTTTTCACCGGATTTTTCATATGAAAATATAACATCTTCGACCCTTACATTTCCATTAGAAGAACGAGCTAAGATGGTTCTTCTTTTCAGCATTTTACCAGTACCATGTGGATCGTAGACAGTATCTAGAGCTTCGTTTAAAAACCATTCAGCTTTATCTGAATCCTTACCTTCAAATGTTTTCTTATTTCTAGATTTAAATAGGGACTTGGCTTTAGTTTTTGGCTTTGATTTTTGTATTTCTTCTGTTTCAGATGACAACATCTCTACGGTCTCAGACTCCTCTTTCTTCACGATTAGGTCTTTTTCTTGATTCAATTCAGTTAATAGTTCCTTCCTAATTTTAGTTGTTAAAGATTTACGTAACTTATTTTCAATTGATTTTTTATCAGTTTTTTCTAATTTTTCTTTTAATTCGTTGATTTCAGCTTTTAGTTTAGAGTTTTCAATTTTCAAATCTGCCATTTCATTAATATGGTATGCACTGATTTTAACAATTGAAGTCTCCATAGCTGCTTCTAATTGAATTCCAACAACACTGGATGATGCATCTCTCCACTTTCTCCACTGCATCATTGTGTAAGAATGAATATCTGTTCCACATTTTGGACAGAAAGATCTTTTTGGAGGTTTCAATACCGGAATTTCCTTAATTATATTTGCGTCTACACCTTCATATTCTCCTGTGGAAATATCATGAATATGTTTCGAGGCATCAATACCCAGAGTCATCGCTTCTCGATACAACTTATCAGAAAAATTAATTTCTCCAGATTTAACTAAATTCCAAGCCTCAGAAGAACCGACCATTGTATTCACAGCATAATTTGATACAGCATTATCACCGAATTTTAATAAATTGACTTCCAAAGAATCTTCTTCTGTGATTTCGTTATTTTCTAGATATGGAAGACCTGAGTAAGATTCATCATCTTCTGCTGGAGCTGCAATCCCTAACCTGATTGGATCTGCACCATCTTCTATTTGTGCCATTAAATTAAATTTCTCAGCCATCGAAATATCATCTCTTAATTTAATTGCTTCTTTAAGATCATTTAAATCATGGCCAGTGGAAGTAATAGGCCCTTCACCATTCAAGAAACTATGACCACAACTCAAACAAAACTTAGCAACGGCGTCGACGTCGGCTTCACACTTAGGACAATACACCCCGCCCATCGACACGCAAGATTAGTTATTGTTCTTCAAGTATAATGTTCGAAAATATAAAAAAACATGTTTTTTAATGTTTTAATTATTTTTCGCCGATAAAATAAGTGTTAAAATTTTATCTTTATCCAACTCTTGTAATAACCTCGCTAATTTTGGTCCAGAAACTTTTCCTAAAATTATTAAATAAAGTAACCTAAACACATCTGGGACATTTAAATCCATCTCTTTTGCAGTATTAATGATACAAGAACCGATATAATCAGATTCCCAAGTATCTAAATTTTTAAATTTTATAACTAAGTTTTGTATGAACTCATTAATCGGAAAATTGAAATTTACCAAGATTTTATTGTCTACTCTTTCATTAATTTGGATTTTAAGATTCTCTGGAAAATGTGAAGAGTTTATCCAACACCTAATTTTAGATAATTTTTCTATTAATTTTTTACTTGGAGATTTAGCTGATTTAATATATCCTGATTTTTCAAGCGCAAAGAAGACATCTTCATCATTAGAGCGGATTTGAGCAATCATTGAAAGGTGTCTGAAAGGAACCTTGTACGATGGGTCAATTTCTGAATCTAAATTTATTTGTGAATACTCTACGCTACCGATGGCTTCGTGTCTCAATACTTTCTGTCTTTTAGTTAAATTTTCTTCTGATTCTAACAGGTTTTTTTCATAGAATGAAGCGCATACTCGTTCATATTCGTCTGCTAAATTCAAAAGAATATCTCCCGTGTTAAATTCGATATGTTTAGCAGGTTTTGAACGCGCAACAAGATATCTCAATATCTCAGAGGGTACTAATTCTAGCACTTCCATTGGACCAATTGTTACCCCTGAAGAACTTGACATTGCACCTTGTCCCTTGATGGATATCCATTCGTATGCTAAAGGGAAAGGTGGTTCATGACCAAACATTTCTGAAAATTTCCTTCCAGTTGAATAAGAGCCCCCGCTAGTTCCGTGATCTTTTCCAAATGGTTCACAGGTTACCCCAATCCAACTCCATTTTGCAGGCCAGTCTAATCTCCAAGGTAATTTTCCTTCACCGTTTTTTAGATTATTCTTTCCACTGTTACCAATACTATCTTTCCAATATACAAATGGCCAATTATACCCGGTTACTACTAATCCATCCATACAACCATTTTCATCTATGGGGTTATATGGAAACCAATCTGCAGATAGTTCTCTTCCAGAAATAGTTTCGATAATAGTTTTTATATCTTCGACATGTTCACAAACAATTTTACACGCTTCAGAAAATTTCCCTTCAGAATAACTTTGATAATTATCGATAATCTTAGGCTTTACACCAATATTCTTTAATGCTTCTAAAAAAGGATTTAAGAAGTAATCAGAATATGAACCTGCGGTTGAATCCGGCTTTCCATACTTATCTGGTGCTGGAATCATAGCTAACTGATGTCCGACATATTTTTCATATTCAGGATCTAAAAAAGAATAGACTTTTCTTAAGGGGTCAGCGGAATCCACAACAAAGACAAATTCAGAATCAAGCCCTAACTTCAAACATGCCCTATGAATCATTTCTCCAGTCAAAATCTCTCTAAGATGGCCTATATGGAATTCTCCACTGGGGGTTATACCTGCAGCTATAACGTGTTTTTTCCCCCTGTAAGAGAGCTTTTGTGCTATAGAATCAGCCCAATGAATAATAATCACCTACACTGTTACAGTTCTAATTAAACCTCTTAGAGGCACCCCTTCGATTTCATTAAGTTGTGTCTTATTAACCAAAACTAATGCAAGCAACACATCAGCTCCCATTTTTTTAAGTACTGATATTGTATTTTTGATTGTTGCCCCAGTTGATAATACATCATCAACAACAACAACTCTCTTGCCGCCGACCTGCCCGTATTTTGTAGACAAATGCCCTCCTTCTGGCCCCTTGCTATCTCTATGAATTGCTACATCTAAATTCAACTGTGAAGCAATTTCGTGTGCAAATAAGATTCCATTGATACTAATTCCAACAATAGTATCTACAGAATCAACATCCCATTCCATTTCTTCGAGAACTACGTCAGCAAAAATTGCTGATAATGCAGCAACTCTAGTCGGTCTAGCTCCGATTGTTCTCCAACCTATTCTAATATCTGCAGGTCTATCATCAGTAACTGATTCATTAGATGAACTTGTTAATAACCATAATATCGTACTTTGTGAAAGTGATAGTTCATCTGCAATCTGTTCAGTTGACAAACCCTGCTGTTTATATTTAGTAACTGTATTTCTCAATTCATCGATACTTAATGACATGCAATCAGAATCGGGTTAAGCCCCTTAGATATTAATACGTCGATTAGTAGTAGCATTAATGTCACACATTCACTGGGGTATCTAATGAGCGACTTCAATTATGAAGAATTATTAGACAGAGCGAGAGAGAAAATACCAGATAAAATTTCAAACTTAGAGCGATGGACACTACCAACTCCAGACATTATGATCGAAGGATCTAACACATTTATCAGAAACTTTGCAGATGTAGTTTCCCACATGGACAGAGACTTAATTCACGTTTTTCAATTCCTGTTAAAAGAATTAGGAACAAGCGGTGCAATTGATGGACCAAGAGTTCACTTCAAAGGTAGAATTCCTCCTAAAAATATCAAACAAAAATTTGTTAATTATGTGAACGCATATATCAAATGCTCACAGTGTAATGCTCCAGATACTCATTTCATTAAACAAGACAGAACTACATTACTAAAATGTCAAGCGTGCGGTGCTACAAGACCAGTAAAACTTTAATCTGATGTGAAATCTAATAGAACCTTACCTCTATTTTTTCTGTCATGAATATAATGATGAGCTTCTGCAACGTCTTTAAAATTAAAAATCTTATCGATTATCGGCTCAATCTTTTTTTGATTTAACATCTTTACAATAATTTCAATTTCATTTCTCATTAAGTCAAAATCTTTAATAGTGCCCATATGAACTCCAAAAATCGCTTTATTTTTCCCAATCATCTCTAATGGTGAGAATTTAGGAGATCTAATCAATCTCCATAATGCTGCCAGCTTGAAAATTTTAGGACCTTTTACAAATGAAGAACCTCCAAAAGAATATAGTTTACCTCCTGACCTTAACGACTTAAATGATTTTCTTAGGTGTTGTCCACCTACCGGATCTAGTACATGATGAACTCCTGCTCCGTTAGTTTCTCGCTTTACTACTTCTACGAAATCCTCACTATTTCTATCTATGAATCTCATACCTAATTTTTCAACGAATTCTTTTTTAGTTGACGAAGCAACTCCAAAAATTATTCCAGCATTGTATGCTTTGGCTATTTGAAATGCAGCAGTACCTACTCCACCTGCTGCATGATGAATCAAAACGGTATCTCCCTCTCTTATTTTACCTAATTCTACTAACATGTGGAATGCAGTCAAATAAGTAACTGGCATTGCTGCTGCTGCTTCAAATGAAACATCATTCCCAATTCCTACAACCTGATTAACTGGAACCTTTACTTCCTCAGAATATCCATTAATACCCGTAAGAGCGACAACTCTTTGACCCACAGAAAAATTATGCACACCTGGACCAATTGAACTAATTATTCCTGAAACTTCATAACCTGGCGTAAAGGGTGTTTTTGGGGCCTGTTTGCCGTATATACCCAATCTCATCATTAGATCTGCAAAGTTTACACCTGCCTTATTAACACTAATTATTACCTCTCCTTCATCAGCAACTAAATCTTTTTGATTTACAATT
>MDTD01150203.1_pt1 | contig 24630 bp, 18 predicted proteins | sample 811221 | NCBI WGS metagenome assembly MDTD01 (sample SAMN05326646, study PRJNA326480) | marine metagenome | isolation source: seawater | place: Pacific Ocean: South West | collected 2011 | reverse complement strand
TAATTTTTCTTTCCATAACATCCTATTACTTTTTTGAACGTGTTTGAAATCGTTCGATGAAATGTTCTGGTGAAAGTTTAGTATTGCATCTTTGAGGTTTGATATTTCATTCCATTTAACGATAATGATATGATCTTTCCAAGCAATTAAATTTGAAAATGGTAAAAAACAATCTGTATCTATAAGAATTGGGATTCGCCCCATCATTAAAGTTTCATAAAATCTGATAGAAAAGTTTCCTGTACCACGTAAACATATTACGTAATCAGAACCCCTAATATTTTGGTAATGCTCCATAGTTGTTCTTTTTAATTGATGCTCTGTGTTGGCACCAGCTCTATATTTATCTCTGTAAATAAAATTTGTTATAATTTCAGGATAAATTTCTAATTTTTTTAAGATTTTATAGCGCTCATTAGCCGATTGAAAAATTGGTTCATAAACGGAGTTTAAAGGGTCTTTAAAGAACCTGGAAATATTCTCCCTTACAAAGTTGAATGATTGGTGCAGATAGGTAATTGCATTATTTGTAGCATGACCACAAAAACCAATTGTAGGCCTCTCTTTCTTTTCATTAATAGATACTCTCTCCGTGCTAAACAATTTCATATTTTGATCAGATAATGCTGCAGGAAATCCTTTATTATTAATATCTAATTGTTTCTTAAATCCTCCATATCTGACATATGTCAAGTTGCCGTACGGTGGAAAACTTACCCCAAAATCGCCAGAAATAATACCAATGCCCCTGATACCGTGTAGTCCACATAATGAATTATATTTTTCTAAATAGATTGAATGCCTATTATCAAAGTAATAATTAATATCGTACGGAATTAACAATACATGCGCTTCTTCTAAATTTTTTGATAATTTGATTTTACCATCATCTAAACCCCACTTTTCGAATATTTTTTTATTTATTTTAACTTTACCTTTAGCAATAAAAGGACGAGCGAGGAAAAATAACGATTTTTTATCATTTTTAATTTTCAAATCTGAAGGTACATATATTTTTGTAATTTTTATAGTAATCTCACCGATTGATTTATAATCTGCTCCATGACAGCACTAGGTTTTAGGTAATCCTCATAGTATTGCCGAGATTGTTGCGCCATTCTAGATGTAGTAGCGTTGTCATTTAATAATTTTTTACATATCTTGATACACTCATCTGGAGATTCGAAGTTGGCAACAGTATCTTTGTGTATTGGCTCTCGAAATATGTGCTTGTTTTTTTGTGAAACTATGCATCTACCACTACGCATATATTCGACAATTTTCCACGGTATTGAATCGCCAAATCCATTAGTGCTTATTACTATTGATGCATTATTCATAAAACTGCTATAAATTTCATATTTAGTATCCACATTTGAAATACAGTCAGCATATTTTTTTTCTATTTTTCCTTGAAACCACATTCCACCGTAAAAGTTGTCTTTGAATGCCGTTTTTAACCTTCGTATAATATTTGCACGAAATTCGTTAAGAGCTTTCGAGTGATTGCTATTCCAGTTATAGTACTGAACTTGGAAGAAAATATATTTTTTTTGAGGCGGATTTTTAAGAAGACCATCTGTTCCTGCTGTAATTTGTTTGATGGGTCCTCTCAAACTGTATTGCATTATTTTATCAATAGCTTTAATTGGATTTAAAAATGCTTTAAATACAAGGTTTCTCAGATAGATCTTTTTGTTAATTTTTAGAAACCTCTTATCAGTAACAGTGGCTCCACAATTTGGACCAAATGGTATCACAAAATCTCCTCTATTTTTATTAATATCTTTTAAACTATCGGCAGTAAGTGCTCTTTTATATACCAAGTCACATTTTTGAAAACTATGAAAAGAAAATTGATCTACCCAGTCCTGCAAATCAATACCAATCCTTATTGATTTCCTTGTTTTAGTTTCTAATACAACTAATTCAATGCACCAAGGATATCCTTTCTTTTTAAACATAAATTTTCCACTAGAGAGCACATATCTATTGTGGATATATATTGGTAGGGTTTTTATTTTTAATTTTATGTAGTTTTGTTTTTCTAATTCCAATAATCCCTCCACCACAAAAGGGGAATGTCTTCGATCTTCTGTAATGTATAGAGTTACTTGATATAATGCTTCAGGCTTTTTCAAAATAACAAAACTAGGTAAAAGGGCTTATTTTTTTATTAATTGATTTTTAAAGTACCAATTTATGGTAATCTGCAGTCCATCATAGAGTGAAATCTTGGGAGTAAACCCCGTTAGTCTTGATAACTCTGATGTGTTGGGGCATCTCCGATTTACAGACATATTTGGTGCGCCATTATCACAAAAAGAAACCTCTCTTCCCATAATCTGGCATATTATCTTTGCAAGCCTAATTATACTTATCTCCTCTTTTTGATTACCTACATGCAAAATTTTATTGTCTGTTTTTGAAGATTTAGCAACCAAACTAATTGCGTTAATTGCATCATCAATATAACAAAATGCCCGTGTATTCTCTCCTCCATTCAAAACAAAATTTTGTGACTTAGTCATCGCTTTTTCAATAAAATTAGGTATTACATGCCTATAGCCCATTCTGGGCCCATAAATATTATGGAACCTAATAACTGAGGTTGGTACTGAATAAAGATCACCAAAATTAAACGATAAGAATTCTCCGATAAATTTGGAAGTGCCATAAGAAAATCTTTTATCCGTTGGTTGAGGAAATACCACTGGTACATTTTCATCCGTAGGAATTGTAATGAGACCTAAACCCTCGCCACCTGCATACACCTCTGATGATGATGCATAAACTAGTTTTTCAACTTTTACTTTTTTTAAAAAATCATACAAATTAATTGTTATTAAGATATTATTTCGGCATAATTCATAAGGTATTTTGTAAAATAAGTTAGTGCCGTTTATTGCTGCTAAATGATAAACACATTCTAATTTCTTTGGGACAACATGATTTTTTATTTTTTTAGTTAAATCCCAATTTAGAAAAAACACATTTTCATTTTGCAAAAAGAGTTCTAGTTCCTCATCAAATTGGGCATTGTCTTTAAAAAGGTTGTCGATCAAATAAACTCTGTCGCCAATCTTGTGGTGATATTTTGCGAGTTCAAGTCCAATGAACCCTGTTCCCCCAGAAATAAGTATATTTTTCATTTTATGATAATAAATACCAAAATATAGTTTTAACCTACATAGCCTTATTTTTCGCAGATATATAAAGTTTTGTATTTCAAATGGCGGGCATTAGGGGAAGAGTAATTTCTCAATACAAATATACTTTGATCTGAATTTAATTAACCATAACAAGTAAATCTTAATAGTGCACTCAGCGATCTAGAGTTAGTTCAACTAACATGATATCCTTATCTTTTTTCACATCATTTATTGCGAGCTAAAAAATCATTCATCGCTTCTAAAACATAATCCATATCTTGTATATCAAGCGTTGGGTGTACTCCCACAAATAAAGTATTATCCCTAACATATCTACTATTTTTTAAATCGCCCACTATGATTCCGTTGCAATTTCTCAACCCAGGTTGATCTGGTAAAGTCCCTGCCATCATTGGTCTTGTTTCAATACCCTTCGACTCTAGGTACTGGGATAACATTTTTCTATTAAAACTACAATCTTCTTTAAGTGTAAAAGAAAATGTATAGTAACTGTGAATATAATTATCGTCTGCGATTTGAACTTCAAAAAATTTATCATAGTGATTTATAAGGTTTTCACGCAAATAATTTGCATTCCTTAACCTTATTTTATTCATATCATCTAGTTTTTTAGTTTGTTCAATGCCAAGTCCGGCACAAATATCTGTCATACGCAAATTGTATCCTAAATCAGAAAAAACATACCTGCGATCATAATCTTTTAATACTTCATCACTGTAGTATATACTTTTTGGCACTTTTTTCGTTTTAATTCGTCCAAATTCTCTTATTGATTGACATTTCAGATATAGATCTTCATCATCAGTTAAAATCATACCACCTTCTCCTGTGGTCATGTTATGTGCGACAAAAAAGCTGAAAGCAGACACATTCCCCCAACTTCCTACCTTCTTTTTGTCAATTGATGCACCATGAGCTTCACAGCAATCTTCAAAAACTAATAAATTATTTTTTTTAGCAATTTTCATGATCATATTCATATCGCAGGGAAGACCAAGGGTGTGAACTGGCATTAAAATTTTTGTTCTGTCATTAATTGCCTTTTGTAATTCTTTCGGATCAATGTTTAATGTTTCTCTGCTAATATCTACATAGACAGGAGTGAGTCCAACTTGTATAACCGGCATAGAAACCGTCGCAAAAGTAGAAGCTGGCACAATTACTTGGTCACCATCTTTTAATTTATGAATACTTTTCAAGGCACTCAGAGCAACAAGATTAGAAGAGGATCCTGAGTTTGTGGCAACTCCAAATTTCATTCCGATCTTTTTTGAAAACCTACTTTCAAAATGTTCTACATTTTTCCCTTGGGATATCCAACCGTCTAATAAAGCGTTTATGGCTGTATTTACCTCCTCATGTCCATAGGAGAGATCGCTTATGGGCAAGTGTCCTCTATTGCGTTTTACTGGTACTTTATAAAAGTCTCTGACCAGTTCATTAATTCTATTTTTTATATTTTCTCTATCCACTATTTTTTAGTAAAGCCCTTAAACCATGACTCAGTTCGATTTTAGGGATCCAATTAAATAAACTTTTCATCTTTTTAATGTTTGCGAAATGATCAGTGTCATTAATGTAATGAGAATTATTGATAAACTCGATTTCTTTATCTGTCCCTATGTATCCAATTAGCTCTAAAATTAAGTCCTTAATTGTAGTACTTTTACCAGTAGCAATGTTTATTGATTTAAAATAATTTGTGCAATCTTTATTTAGTAGTTTGATGGATCTAACAAAAGCCTCAACAACATCATTTATATGAATGAAGTCTCTGTGTATATGCGGGTTAAAAAATGTTTCTTTTCTCGAATTACTTCTCAATCTTCGGATAGCATCGCTGACAAATTGTTTGTTGTCCAATTGCGCACCATAAGTAGTAAATATCCTCAAACAAATAGTGTTAAAATCACCTCTCAAGGCATGTGATTTAAATGATAGTTCATTAGCTAGCTTACTTAAACCAAGATAATCCATTGGTAAATTTATGTTATTTTCATTGAATGGACTTTTTTTCGTTCCGGAGTATATGTATACACTTGATGCGAAGATTACAGAATTACAAGTTGACTTTTTTAAATAATCTAATAAAAGCTGTGTTATATTTAAGTTGTACTCAAATTGTTTTATACCACATCTATCTCTAAGGAATGTTCTTTTATCGCCCGCTAGGTGTACTAGTTTATCAAATTTTAAAGGGAGCTTATGGTAATCATTTACCTTTAATAAGTCTATCTTTATTGGAGTAATGTTTTCCTTTAGTTCATTAATAGGCGTATTACAAAAAAGTGCAAAGATCTCATAATCCTTATAGATATCACTGAATCTTTCAAGCAACTTTTTACCCAAATATCCACTAGCACCAGTTATTACAATAGATTTCACGTAGATTTTAAATTTTCATTTTTAATAATATTCCATATATCCACTAATAACTTGTCTTTTATTACCAACTTATCATAAGAAGAATGCGGTGCACCGACAATGATTATATCTGATTTTTTTAATAAGTCGTTTTCAGATAAAAACGTTGGATCTTTTACAAAAGGATCTGAGCATAATACTTTTGCTCCTTCAAAAACCAATATTTTCCTCAATTTGTATGATAAGGAACCTCTAATATCATCAATATCAGCCTTAAAGGCCATGCCCAATATGCCGACCGTTTTTTGGCTTATGTCTGTTTCTCTTTTTAAGTTTTCAACTAAGTGATTAGGTAGTCCCTCGTTTACAATCATAGCAGCTTGGCCTAGAAGAAACCTATTTTTGTAAAACGTTGACAACTGCATTGTGTCTTTCAATAAACATGGTCCCGCAGTAAAACCTGCCATTGGTAGTTCGGAATTTCTGTTATAATCCTTTTTCATAATCTTTAGTATTTTAGCATAGTCTTGCCCATAATCATCTGCAATCATGTGAAATTCATTAGCAATACCAAATTTTATGTATCTCCATGCATTGGAAAATAACTTTGCTAGTTCAGCCTCCTCAATTTTAGCATGAACAATTTTTGGTGTCAAAAAGCCAAATAGTTTTGTTGCCACAATAATAGAGTCATTAGTGTTTCCCGATATGATTTGGGGCAATTCCTCAAGTTCACGAACAGCATGTCCTTGGACTATTCGCTCAGGACAATATGCAAGATTCCACTGCTTTTCACCTCCAAGTAATTCTAAAATTTGTTGACAAGTTTTGGGGAAAATAGAACTGCGAATTATGATAACCTGGTCGTTATTTAAATAAGGTTTTAGTGCTTTGATCGAATCCAGGAATTTTTGGGTTTGCGGATTTAAATATTCATCTATTGGTGTACCAATACAAACCATCACTATTTTTGCATTGGATATGTATTTGGGATTATCTGTGAAAACTAAGTTCCTATTTTTAATACTTTTTAACAAAAGTTCCTCAGAACCGTATTCAATAAATGGCATCTTACCCTTTTTAACCATATCAATTGCGTTCTTATTGATATCGTATGAACATACTTTCAATCCTTTTTCAGCAAACTTAATGCTAAGTGGTAACCCCACATGCCCTAAACCGCCAATGATACATAATTTGAAATTTTTGTCTTGTGATGTCATATTTTCTTTTTTTTATTTAATATTAATCATAGAACTCAAGGAATTGACTTATTTGATGATCTATATTGTTCTCAGCCTTGATCCTCTTTCTAGAATTGTCAACTATTTTTGAATAAAAACTCCAATTTTCAATGACATTAATAATTTTATCTGCTAGTAATTTTGGATTTCTTTTTTTAACAACCAAATTAGTATTCCCAACATTTTCTTCTAGGCCCTCAGCATTTGAGACTAATGTAATTAAACCCATATTTTGTGCCTCTAGCGTTGCATTGCAAAAGCCCTCCTGCAAGCTGTATTGTAAATAAATGTCTGATCTCAAGTAGTATGAAATAGTATTATCGTGAGGAACTGATCCAATAAAATTGATATTTTTATCTAAACCTAAGTCATAAGCTGCAAATACTAATCTCTCTAATTCAGGCCCATCACCAATTATATCATAGGAAAAAGATATATCTCTATCTCTAATTATTGACAATGCTTGAATTGTATCCTCTAGACCTTTTTTCCAGTGCAATCTGGCAATTGTTAAAAACTTAATCTCACCTACTTTTTTATGATTCTTATTCACTTTTTGAAAAACCTTTAGGTCAATAGCAGGCTTAATGATTTTAAATGATTTTTTTTTTGAAAAACCCATTTTTACGCTAGCATCAATTAAATCATTAGATATTGAATGTACTTTATCAATTTTTCTCCAAATATTTGAATAACATAGTGGATTTTTTAATGGATATATACAAATATCGTAACCCCTTAGACTAACACCCATTTTTGCTTTTATTGCATATGCTAAATTCTCTCTGTTAATTGCATGTGTAATAAACCCATAATGTATCCAATCTAAATTAGAAGACAAAATATGATTATTGAAATAGGCGTTTTTTAGGGATTGGTTAAGGGTTTTACCATCAGTTATTTCAGATCGCAGAAATCTAGTAATTACAAGTGGGTTAAATAGCACCAACTTCAACAGTGCGCAAGAGGCAAGGATGAACATAATAAACTTATTGTTTGATAAGGTTGGGTGACTGATTTTTTCACATATTTTAGTTTCTAGATCACCATTTGCAAAGAGTAAAACCTCATGACCAGCTTTTTGAAGTCCAATTATTTTGGAAGCAAAAAAAGTTTCAGAGGCGCCAGGAACTCGTGATAAGACCAAACCAATTTTCATTTTATGCATATGAATGCTTTTTCATTTTCCTTTATAGCATGCTTTTTGCCATTAAATTGAAATAAATTGCAGACATGTACCTTGGAGAATATCGTTTTCATTAAATCAATTATATCAAGACCGTAATCCCTGTAATGTCCATTTAGGTCAAGATTGGGGAATATTGTTGTTTTAGCCCTTCTCCAATCTCCTGGTATTGTTAAAATTGCTTTACCATTTTTTTTTAAAATCCTCGCAATTTCAGATAATGCTATTTCATCATTTTCAACGTGCTCAAGCACATGATTAGCCAAAACTATATCATATGAACAATCATCAAACGTAAGGCATTGAATATCCTGGTTGGGAAAATCAACTTCTATCATGTTAAAATCTGTTGTTTTATAGCGGTGAGTACCTATGTTTTTGAAATACGATACAAATGATTTCTCCGGCGCAAAATGTAATATTTTTTTCGAATCTGACGTTTTAAGATAGCGATTGTACAAAAAAAATAAACCCCTATGCCTAGATCTGCAATCACAGCTCGGACATGCTGAATCCCAACTAATACCTAATTTGTTTCCAAGATGTATAAATTGGCTTGCATTGTAATTGCACAACGGACATTCTATCATTTTTTTATCTGGTCTCACAAAAGGTAAAATATTCAACATTTCTGATATTAAGTAATTGCCGAGACCAAGCCATTCGCCAGAGCATCCTTTTTTGAGTGAATTTTTTAATAATTTTTTTAATGTTGTTCTAGATCTTATCAATAATTTAACCTCAATTAAAACAAGCCATTGTACATTTCTAACATCTCTGCACTAAGTTTTTCCAAACTATGATTTTTTTTGATCGATGTTCTAGCATTTGCAACTATTTGGTCTCTTTTCTCTTTTTTAAGCTCAATTATTTTCCTCATTTTAGACTTTAAATCTTTTGAATTCCGACTCTTAAATAGCATTGCATTGCTTTCATCAATGATTATTTCCCTCATTCCTAAAAGATTACTACTAATAACTGGAAGACCAATAGACATTGCTTCGATCACTACGTTTGCTACACCCTCCTCCACACTTGGAAGAAGAAGGCAATCAGATATTTTCATATAATGGTAGACTTCCTGCTGGTTATTACAAATAATAAAATTAACTCGCTCATTTAATTCAAAATAATTGGTTAAATATAATATTTCTTCCGAGGGTTTGCCTTTCGAGATGATTGTGTAATCACAATTGTAACCATCATCTACTAAATATTTTAAAGCTGTTATTGCGTATTGATAGCCTTTAATCCAATGATACCTTCCGACCGAGATAAACTGAAAATTTTTTATAGCACTTCTATTATTTCTCCTATATTGGTCGAGTTTTTTAATATCTACTCCTGTATATATTACTTTTATGTTCTTCTTTACAAGTAAATATTTATTTGCTTCAGCAGCAATCGATTCTGATACTGCATGAAAACAATCTACTTTTGGAAAAAGGGCAATATAGCTTTTCGCCAAGTTTTCATTTGATAAAGGCGAGTAGGTAATATGCGATCCCCTGAGACTCAAAACTATTCTAGTACCAAAAATTTCTTTTAAAAATATCCATTCTTCCAACGATTTTGCCCATTGAATATGAAAAATATCCGGAAGATAATTCGCAACTGGCAACACTTTAATCAACCAGTTTATTTTGCTTCTAGGGTTAATTTTTACTTCAGATTTAAAGTAAGACATCAACTTTAAAAACCTAATTGGATTTTTAATAATCAAAAGGATGACCTGAATAATTATAAAACCTATCTTATTTAGACGTCTATTTGGCACCAATACATATTTGACGTTTGGCTTATATTTCACTGAGGGAGCGCGTTTTTTGCCAAAAATATAAATTTCGAGTCTACTTTTTGATAAACATTTAATTAAGTTTTCAATAAAAGTTGAGGACGGGACAACACCTGAATAAATAGCAACTTTTATTTTCTTTTCCAAAACTTCTTACACCAAACTGATAATGTTAACATCATACTAACAGCATGACTATACTTTACCTTATCACCATTTAAAAATTTGTCATAATATTTTTTCACTATTTCTTGCGATATGATTTTGTGAAAAATAGGATTGCCAAAAAGCCAATACTCCAATGCCTTGCTATTGGAATCGCCCAAAAATTGTATTTCCCAGTTTCTTTGTACAACAGTCTCTATAGGTAAATATTTCTCTTTTATTAATCTATTTATATATCTAAAAATCCTTCTTGGTAAATAGATTGAATTAAAGTATTTGTAATTATATAGATTTAAATCATATTTTTGCCAGGAAACGGATGCTAAGTCTGGCGACATACTTTTTATGTAATCTATTTGGATCTGCCTTTTTTTTAAATACTTTTCAGGTGTATTGCAGACAAATTCACACATCATTTCATCCTGATAGGGAGTATGGGTTTCTATATAATTAGAAAAAACATCTAAATTTATATTAGCCCAATTTTGCACATAGTTATCTATTTTAAATGCTCTAATTAGGCTTATTGGATTAGATATAGAGAGCGCTTCTAATTTATTTTTAAAAATCAATTTAATAGAGTCTCTACAGGACCCTTCTAATTTCCAATACTTCCATAGATCTTCTGCTAGTTCTAGTCCGGCATCTTTACAGGTAATAGTCATTACATAATCCAGGATTGAATTTTGATTACTACCATTCGGAATATCAAAGCTGTCGAACAAGATATCTCCAATCAGTCCAGATATGAGGATATCACCAAAAGATGAGACTTTTTTTATAACTGCCATTTGCCTTGGATGTGTGAATTCGGTCTTACATCGTGTTATTTTGGATAATTGATCAATTTGGTTCCAGATGTAACCATTTGGGATTTTGAAAGAATGAAATTCAAATCCACAAATTTCAGCAATCTTTTTTGCGTAGTTTGTCTCCTTTACTCCACCTTCAAATTCATATGAGTATGATATAACATTTTTTCTCCCACTTAGGGCACAAGCTAATGTCCTTGAATCGAGCCCTCCTGAAATTGGTAAAACGATTTTATGGTTATCATCGATTTTTGAGATAATTTTTTCAATAATGGCTGAAAATTGATTGAGTGCTTCTTCGTAAGTTATTTTTGAAGGGGTGTGGTGCCAATTTATTTTAGGATGCTTCACATTTTTAGGTAAATTATTTTTTAAAAGAAAATATTTATGATCTAAAAAAAATCCAGTGGCTATCCATTGAGAAATAGCTTCAAGATCAATGTCACTAACCATTTGTTTATTTAGATTATTCAATTAATCACCAATTACAGATTGTTAAATTTCTTTATGCACTAAGGTCTCAATTACGATTCTGTAATTTTTTATTGCTACTTTTTTAAATTGTTTTTCCAATTGAATAATGAATAAAGAGTAAAGATTGGCCACTTGTTGTCCCTCGAAGACTCTAAGTGATTTTTCATAAGAATTTCAATAGAAGTTTTGTCCATACAAAAGTATTCAATGCAATTTTTATCTATCAAAATATCATTGAAATAATCTTTTAAATCTTGTTTCAACCATTTGGTAAGGGGAATAGAGAATCCGCGTTTTATATCGTCAATTGGACTTCTGGGAATATTACTTTTTAATAAACTTTTGAGAACTACTTTTTGCCTTGAAAGTTTTCCCTTATTTGGTCCATAACTTAGAAACGGGCTTATCATTAAAGACGTTTCAATGAAAGATTTTTTGAGAAATGGCAGCCTAACCTCTAATCCATTAGCCATGCTTGCAAGATCGACTTTCCGAAGTGTTTTTTGCATCATTCCATAAAACTCTGCAACTCTCATATTGTTCAGCAAATCTAAATGATTTTTTTGCTTTGGGTAATCATACACAGAATACTCCTCTGGAAATGAAATATTTTTTAAATATGGCACAATTTTATTTAAATCTTTATCTAAAAACCTCGAATGCGAATTAAAATGAGCCATTCCTTGATTCACAAACAAACAATTACTGTTAAAATTCCAATTATCGAGAAATATTTTGTCAAAAGCATATAAAATATATTTTGTAAAATAGGATAAATTTTGAATATTTAAATTTTTAGCTATCGACCAAAATCTTTCATATCCAAAAAATAGTTCATCGCCTCCATCACCTGATAATGCTACAGTTATATGATCCTTTGCAATTTTGGAAAGGATAAAAGTTGGTATTATTGAAAAATCAGCAAATGGCTCAGTGATGGAAGCAGAAATTTCACTGAAGACATCTGCAACTTTTTTGCCATTTAATTTTTCTACAAATTGGCGTAAACCTATTAATTTGGCATATTTCTTAGAGATATTTGTTTCATCATGCACTATGCTATCACTACCGACAGTAAATGCCATCAAATTTCCGTCCAGAATTTTGTTGGCATAATAACAAATCAATGGAGAATCTATCCCCCCCGATAGAAATGCACCCACAGGAACATCTGATGTTAATTGGGATTTAACGGAACTTTGTAGGGCATTATTTATGACATGCAATGCCTCATTTTGATCGTAAATCAGACTATCAAATTTATTAGGTAATTTCCAATATCTACATTTTGTTTTAATTCCAGTTTTATTAAAAATAACATACTCGCCAGGCCTCACTTGAAATGTTTTTTTTATGATACCAAATGGAGCAGGAAGAAAATGTTGGTTTAGGTAGAGCTTTAAAACTGATTCGTCAATATTGTTGTTGATGAAATTTGGATGAGAAACTACCTGGTCATATTGACTTGCAAATACCAATTTTTGGCCATCATAACCAAAATACAACGGTTTAATACCTGCAAAATCTCTAATTAAGTAAAGGTCTTGTGATTTTTTATCAAATAGTCCAATGGAAAACATTCCGTCAAGCAGGCTAATTGTATGCTCTATTCCATACTCCTCGAATGCATTAATTATTACCTCTGAATCACCGGTACTACGAAAATTATAACCTTTAAATTGCAAATCATTTTTAATACTATTATAGTTGTAAACCTCACCGTTATAGACCATCACATATCTTCCACTCTGTGATTTTATCGGTTGGTTGCCGTTTTTGCTTAAATCCATGACACTTAATCGATTAAAACCAACTTGAAAATTTTTACCATTTGAATAATAATCACTGTTATCTGGGCCTCTATTTTTACTTAGCGATAATAATTCTAAAAATTTCGACATTTCTGTCTGAATTCCATTAAAACAAAATTCTCCCAATATACCACACATAAAATATTTAATTAAAAAAGGTTATTTTAAGTGAATTTGAGAAAATTTATATAAGGAATAAAGGGTCCACATCGACCATGGGTTGGATGACTTTTCAGAATAAAATTCAGATACCCTTTTTTTTATGATCCTACTATCAATATAATGGTCAAAAAATGTATTTCTGCTTAAGAGCGAGTCTTCCAGATCCTGTTTGATCTCAGTTTTCAAAAGCTTGTCAATATTGATTGAAAAACCATGCTTCTCTTTCAAAGGTATGTTTTTTGGCACGCAATTTTTTAAACTTTCTTTTAAAAGATATTTAAGCTCCCTATGAGTATTCCCAAGTTCTGGTTTAATATTGTTGGTGAAATCAATTAATTTTCTGTCTAATAATGGCAATCTAACCTCTTGACTGTTAATCATTGATGATCTGTCAACCTTTAATAATCTTCTCTGCATATGTCCATAAAACTCATTTTTCCTTAACCATTTTAACAAAATACTCATGCTGGAACTTGGTTTAGGAGATTTATACAATTCCTGAGTTGTTTTTGAAAATTTAGCACCCGGCATAATTTGCTTAACGATATGAGAATAATGCCGCGCTTGTTTCTGAAATGTCCAATCTCCGATTGTATTGTTATCTATTCCAGATGATATTCTCATACCAATTGATCGCCTCAATAGCGTTGCAAAGAGCCTTCTTAAAGCTCTAGGGTATCTAAACCAATTTATATAATCAATTGTATGCAGAAAACGGGGATATCCCCAAAAAAGTTCATCACCACCGTCTCCAGCTAGAATCACCTTGCAATATTTTGATGATATTTTACTTAATGAGTACGTTGGTAGTGAAGAATAATCAGAAAATGGCTCCGAAAAAGCCATGAAATGGTTTTTTAACCAATCTGAAACATTACTTGAATCAAATTTTTGAACATATTGGTTAATTTTTAAATGGTTTGCAATTTTTCTTGCTTGTATTGACTCATCAATTCCACCATGAATTGATGATACTGTAAAGGCCTTAAGGTTGGGTGCAAATTTTGAGGCAACTGATGTAACAAGTGGTGAATCAATTCCCCCCGAAAGAAAAGTACCCAAAGGAACATCGCTTATAGTATAGTCTGCAATAACAGATAATAAATTCTCGTTTAATTTTTCTAAAGTTTTTGGGGAGGTCTCTGAAATATCTTCACCTTCTTCAATTTTATGATAAATATTTTTTGAAAGCCTTAGTGTTTCGTCTATCGTGTATATTTCGCCTGGACCAATCATCCAAGAATTTAAGAAAAGTGCATTGGGACTTGGTATATAGCCAAGCTGTAAGTACTCAGCTAAGGCTTCTGGATTTATCTCTCTTCTATTTCTGAACCATGGATGTTTAAAGATTTGATCATACTGGGATGCGAATATCCAACCTTTGAGGGTTTTGGCGCAATAAATGGGTTTTATTCCAGCTGGATCTCTTACCAGACTTAACATCTTATATTTATTATCGTAAATGGCTATTGCATACATACCTCTTATTTTATTCAAAGTCTTTTCAAAACCCCAAAGGTCAAGGGCATGAGTTAAAACCTCTACATCTGATCCAGACCTAAGCTCTCTCTTTTTTAGCCCCATTGCATTTATTAGACTCTTAAAGTTGATTATTTCACCGTTACAAATGACAATATACCTTCCTGATGGGGAAAAGATTGGTTGATTACCTGCATCAGTTGTATCCTGGATTGATAGCCTATTAAAACCAAATTGTAATATCCCATTTGAAAAATGACCCTTCATATCTGGTCCACGAGACCGGCTTAAAGAAAGAATTTCATTAAACTTTGATAAACTGGAGACCTTTGTTCCGTATTCTCCTATTATACCACACATAGTTGCAATTTACATTTAAGGTTAATATCTATAAACTTATAAAGAAGGGTAAAAATCAATGGCATTATAATAAACATACGATGATTATTAATAATTAATAAGCAACAGTGCACAATGTTAAGGAAAAAGCCCAAGCTTAAAGTCTGATTTTTTCTTACAATAAAACATTTAAATACTACCCCTACATATAAACTAATACATAAAAACAATATGAGATGGAATTTCAGGGATATAAAATATGGGATAAGGTACAGGTTAGTCTTTTTAATTAAAGAAAATAAAACTTGACATTACGAAATGTAGAACTAGTGGTAAATGTTAAAACAAAAGCAGAGAATAAAGCTTTAATCAAATCAACCTAATTGTATTATGGTATTTCAAGATCTTAGGCTCTTTTACAGAAGCATAAATAAGTTTCAGTTTTAATAAAACTTTTCTATAAAAAGCTCATAGCTTAAGCATAAATGATTTTCATTATACTTTTTGATTATTTTGCAATCTTCTTCGCTTTTTTTTCTATTTTTGATGCTGCCATTATCATAGTCTGTCAAAAATATATATTTTTTGGATTTTTGGTCAAAAATACTAAACTTTTGAAAAACTCTCTTGTACCATTTTTTTGGATTAAAATTGATATCTTCCATAATAGATGAATATTTATTAAAACTTCCATAATCGATGTTTGGTTGATTAGAAATTGATTTTATTTCAATTTCTTCCATAGAAAATGATTGGATTTCAATTAAACTTAGACGGTTTCCATTTTTTTTAAATACTTTTTGGCCATCAATATCATACAAAAACCATTTATCCATTTTCTCGGAAAAAACCTCTAAAAGTACATGGCCGTTGTCGTAAGAGTTCCAATCATCAAAAGTCAATGTCTTTACTACTCTAGATTTAACATTATACTTTTCTAAAAGTTTGTTGAAAAAATGTGATCCTGGACCGCATGTTAAAATCAGTGGCTCGTTTTTAATGGTTTCCAACTTTTCATCGAACAGAAGATCATTGTGAAGTGCCCCATGGATAACAAGTAGAGAAAATAAATCCAATAAATTTTTGGGGAATTCGGTATCAGCGGGATTATAAAAAATAAAATTTTGATTTTGATTACCATCAAAAATATTGAGTATGAAATTTTCATCACTTTCATTAACAAATTGATTATACTTGATTTCTGAATATTTTGATCTTGTTATTTCATTGACTGTAACTTGATTATTAGTAATTGTCTTCTTGAAAAATCTCTCTTTGTCGTTAAATTTTTGTTTAGGTGAAGATTTGGTTTTAAAGACCTTTTTAAATGCAGAGATGATAATTTTTGGATCATAAAGATTTTTCATTTCCAATTTCCCAAAAGCTAAGATAAAAATTGTATTAATTATTAGAACGATTAAGATTGTTTTTTTCATCTCTATAAAATTTTGGTACTAAAATTCAGAAACAACTCAAACGCAACCCATTAGAAAACTAAAAATCGCTAGCACATCTCGAATTATGCCTTTTGGCTTTCCTGTATATTTATTTGTGTTCATTTTTTTAAGAGAATACAATTAAGGGAAATCAATATATTAAATTTTTAAAAAAGATTCATTCATCAATATCAACGCAATAAAGATTTAGATGCAGAAAAAAGCTTTAAAAAAATTATGAGTGTTTGAAACTAAAATCATTTTCTATCTTCTTCAAATAAAAGTTTTCTCATCCCAAATACATCTATGTTATCAAACCTGGATCTTACAGATTTAACAATTTTATTTGGAGGTAGGACATTACCCTCAAAAATTATCTTTTCGATAAAGATCAGGGAATTTTTTGAGCATACAATGGTCATTCCATCCTTGGATAATTGATAAATTTGACCAGGTTTTCCATAGCAAACATCGTCAATTAGTTTTGACTTTTGAAAAATGATTTTTTTACCATTTAAAAAAGAATAACTTCCCGGATAAGGGTATGATTGAGACCGGATGAAATTATGTATTTCAAGATTTGTTTGATTCCAGTCAATTAACCCATCAATTGGCAATCTTTGTGAGCAATATGTGGCTTCCTCTTTAGCTTGGGAAGTTGGAGATATACCATTGATCATATCTGAAACTATATTTTTTAGATTTGAAATAAATGAACTTTGAATAATATCCATACATGTTTTGACATCCATATCACTTTCGAGCATAAATTCTTTTTGTAAATATATTTTCCCGTCATCCAATCCTTCAGAAATTTCAAAAACAGAATATCCAAAAAGTTTTTCACCACTTAGTATCGTCCAAACCAATGGTGAGCCTCCTCTAAATTTCGGCAAAATCGAATTATGGATTCCAACAATAGGTTTTTCTAATTCAGTCAATGTTTTTAAAAGTATTAGCTGATACCAGCAAGCAACTATTGTGAAATTATCTTTATTGCTTAACAAAAAATTATGTGTGTCATCCTTAGAAAATGAAATAGTTGGTAGAATATTGTTATTTTTACATGTATTTATTATATCTTGAAATCTACTTCTTGAATCATATTGATCTTCGATGGTTAAAACATTTATAGAAGATCTACTGTAATGGTTTATAATCTCCTTCAATGTATTTAGTCCTAATTCCTTACTTATAAGTAAATTGAACAACTAGCTACCTACGAAATTTTAGAGTATAAAATAAATATAAATTACTACCTCTTATAAAAATTTTCATCTTTCTGACTGAATTTTTGCTTCTGTCTATGCAAATTAAAATTTTTGAAATCTTCAAGTTCAATGTTTTGTCGAACCTAGCAAAAAAATTATTGATGACCTAACTTTTATTAGGTTCACTTCGCACAAATCCTTTTTATCCTTTTTCTATTTTTTTTAATAATGAAGTAAGCAATATCTTCCAAAATATTTATCGGAGGAATAAAGTAGAGATATCCAAAATATTTTAAGTAATTATTATCGGATATTCTCCTAAAAAGGTGATTAACGCCAGAGGCACCGGAAAAATATTCAACTTTAGATTTATCACTTACAATGAAGTAGGAAGATCTCTTACAGTCAAATTTTTGATTATAATCAGAATTGTAGTCCTGACATGTGATAAACTTAATATTAATGTCATATTCATAGTTTTCTAATATCTTAACACCTTCAGTACAAAAAGCACAGTTGCCATCAAATAAAAAAAATATCTCCAAATCTATTTCTCCTTAAGGCTCAGCAATCTAAGCTGAACTTTCTTTTTGTAATAGATTTCAAGATTCAATAGCATTTATTACTTTTTGTAACCCTTCTCCAACTATATATTCATCAAACCAGTCCTTGCATCGCTGACCCATAGCTAATGAAAGCTGTTTATTTTCATAGATTTTTTTCATACCTGAAGCAACATCATTTGCATTCGAAGAATTCATTATTGGATATAGATAATCATAACTATCTTTGTATAATTCATCTTCTCTATACATCATAATTGGTTTTGACATACACATAAATTCACAAACGACGCTATATGTTATCCAGCTTTCTCCTAGTGCTGCAACTCCTAAGTCACATAAATTAATTCCTATCATGATATCTTTTCTATAAGTAACTGGAAACCATTTAACACTATTTTCAATACCAAGTTCTTTAATCAATTTTTTGGATTCGCCGACATCATCTCCATATTCGAAAAGGATTAAACGTGCATTTATATTTTTTTTATTTTGAGTAAATTTTTGAAATCCTCTCAACAATTTGTCGTTGCCTTTATTATCAATAGGAGACTTATTTTTCCATAGGTGTCTACAATGATGAAATACAATGAAATCTGAAGATTTTCTTATCATTTTCATTGATCTTATAAAGTCATTTTTTGATGAAATTGTGTACTTTTTTAAAATTGAATATTCATACTGTTTATCATAAATGAATGGAACAGTAGCAGATATTAGCTTTCCCTTGTGATTAATTTCATTGTAGTAGGAAAGATAAATATTATTTGTTTTTGGGAGCATTATATATTTTGAATTTCTGATGCCCAATTTTTGATGATATGTAACAAAAATAACTTTAAAAATTTTTCGGGTAAATATTTTTTTTCTATGTAGGAAAGGCTGATAGTCTAAATCTAATCCATAAGGTATAAAAAGATCTAATTTCATTCCAATTTTGTTTAAATATGCAGGTGCAAGGCCACAGCCAATTATAAAATCGTATCCAATAACAGCTTTTTTAATCTGCTTCTTTGGAATAAGATAAAAACCGGTTGGCAACATTGAGAAAAAGCTATTTTGAACAAAACTCTTATAATTATCACTATAACAATCATTTTCTGGTTTGAAGTGACTAAACTCTTCATGCATTATATATAGGTGGGCATCATATCCGTTGTCTCTAAGGTGCCGTAGTAAAGAGAAAAAATTATTGCATTGATTGCAAATCAAAAGTATCTTTTTCATATAATCCTAATAATCATCTAATTATATTACTTTATAATTTGATTATCCAATTAGCATATACGATTTCTGAATATGATTTTATTGTATTGAAAGAAAAAAATCGTTCTTTTTTTCACATTGTTGTCAGATTTTATATATTTTATATTTACTCATTCATCAAAAAAGCAAACATCATTAGGCAAGAAGCTTACAGAATTATATTGTAATATGTATCTGAGTTCAAATAAAACTAATTGCATGTTCAGAAATAAATCAGTTTTGATAAGCGTTTAAAAATTCGTCAAAATTAAGCAATGACCAAATCAATAGTCTTCTGTTATTTTTACCATGCAAGTGGTCTGATAGTAAATTTTCAACAGCAATATAATCCATATAATCATAAATCTTAGAATTTTTGTTTATGAGTCGGCTTTTAACAAAGTCAATACTTTCTCCTTTAAACCAACTAGAGTCCGGAGATGAAAATCCTTGCTTTTTACCTGATGTAACAGAGCCTGGTATATGATTTTTCATTACATTTCTCAGGATTTGTTTTCCATCATTTGACTTTGAGTAATATTTGCTCTTTTCCCCAACAGGCTCATTTTCATTTACATTTATTATTTTAGTCAAATTATTTAATTTCAGCTTTACTGGACATTTAAGTGCAAAATCAACTAAATCGTTGTCTAAAAATGGAACTCTAGTTTCTAAACTATGTGACATACTCAATTTATCTTCTACTATTAGGAGACCATGAAGAAATGTTTTTGCTTCAAAATACAGTGAGTGGTTAATGTAATCCTCTGGATTTTCTAAGTGATTTTCATGATTAGAAAAAACATCTCTAAAAATATCCTTTGTCCATACATTACATACATCCTTCCAAATAGGTTTGAATACATTTTTAATTTCTTTATTTGGGATTAAACGTTGCCAGAATAAATAATATTTGTTTATATATTCATCGAAGCTATTATTTACGGCGGCACGGTAATATCGCCATGGATAACCACCAAACAATTCGTCGCCACCAGTGCCTGACAAAACAACTTTAACAAACTTACTTGCTAATTGAGCTGCATAATAATTTGGATAGCTTTGTCCAACTCGTGGCTCCTCCAAATGATAAGCTAATATTCCAAGACATCGCTCCATGTCTCCTGATTTCAAGACCATTTGGTAGTGCTCCGTTTTAAAAATTGCTGACATTGCTTCAGCTTTTTTCCTCTCATCATATGCTAGTTCAAGTCCTGATGCAGAGGATAGATCAAATCCACATGTAAAAGTTTTCATATATGGTAATTGTTTTGAGGCTATAGCCGTGAGGGTTCCAGAATCCATTCCACCAGACAAATAAGAACCAAGCTCTACATCTGTTACAAGCTGGCGACCAACAGCTTGTTTAACAAGTCGATTTAATTCACTTTGATATTCGTATTGGTCTATAGCTTTTTTAGGTTCTTCAAAATGATAATCCCAATAATGCCATATACTTAAAGTTTTATTTCTACCGTACTGTAGCTTTCCTATAGATGCAGGTTGAAGAAGTTTGATGTTTTTAAATAATGTTCGGTTTGTGAAGATATTCTGAAAAGTAAAATACTCCAAAAGGGCTCTTTTGTCAATTACGCTCTTCGCTTCAGGGTGCTCCAAAATAGCTTTTTGTTCGGATCCAAATAAAAACGTACCTCCCCAAGTAGCGTAATAAAGCGGTTTTATTCCGTAGCGATCCCTCACTAAAAAAAGAGTTTTTGTCCGCTTATCCCATATTGAGAATGCAAACATTCCATTGAACCTGTAAACGCAGTTTTCTCCCCATTCCACCCAAGAATTCAAAACTACCTCTGAGTCAGTCCTTGAGTGAAATTGGTGACCTAGCCTCTCGAGCTCAGCTCTTAATTCCTGGAAGTTATAAATTTCTCCATTGTAACTCAAAATGAATTGCTTATTAGCTGAGACCATTGGTTGATGGCCTGCGGGGCTTAGGTCGATAATTGCCAATCTTCGATGCCCTATACCAAAAAAGCCATTAATGTATTGACCCTCGCCATCTGGTCCACGATGAGATAACACATCTGTCATTTTCTTTAAAATTTTTGGGGGTACTGGTTCCCCATCTAGGTTAAAAATACCAGCTATTCCACACATGGTAGGTTAGATTTAATTGTTTTGATAACATAATTTTGTTGATTTTCATCAAGACCATTATAAAGTGGGAATGATAAGCTACAATCATTTGCTATCCATGCATTTGGATATTCTTCAGGTTTTAAACCATATTTAGTTCTGTAATATTTTAACATATGCACCGCGTGGGTAGCTGGCCTTGTAGAAACTCCATCTTTCTGCAGATTTTCCATAAACCTGTTCCTATTTTTATTTATGATGGGGATATCACTTATATTAATATTTTGAAGATCGTAAATACATGGGAAAGATTGGTAACCATGATCATAATCTTTATTTTCATATGGTAATTGAAAAAACTCTAATGGTTTCAGATGCAACCTGTAGTTTGCTGCAATTTTTCGCCTCTCGTTAATAATTTTTTTTCCTCTTCCCAACTGTGTCAAACCTATTGAGCCTTGAATATCAGTCAATCGGTAGTTATAACCCGCATATGGATGGTCAGTAAGTAGGTATGGTTTTACACCATGATGTCTTTGAAAATCAGATAATAAGGCTCCATGATCTCTTAGAGATCTGAGCTTTTCAGCAAGTTCATCATTATTTGTTGTAATCATACCGCCTTCACCCGTTGTTATAGCTTTTCTAGGGTGAAAACTAAAACATCCCGTATCGCCAATTGTGCCTACGTGTTTACCTTTGTATTTAGCGCCGAAACCGCAGGCCGCATCTTCCACAACCAACAGATTATACTTTTTAGAAAGCTCCATAATTTCATCCATATTCGCAGCTAAACCAAACAGATGCACTGGAACTATTGCTTTTGTTTTTGGCGTTATGAGGCTTTCAATTTTGTTGATATCAATATTAAATGTTTTTAAATCAATATCGCAAAAGATAACTTTACCTCCTAAATGCTCAATAACGTTTGCAGAAGAAACCCAAGTAAAGGCAGGAACTATCGCCTCATCATCAATTTTAAAATTCAATGCTGATAAGGATAGGTGCAAGGCTGTGGTACAAGATGTAACAGCAATTGAGTGTTTAGCACCCGTTAACTTTGAAAATCTTTTTTCAAATTCCTCTACAAATTTACCCTGCACTAACCAACCACTTTTAAGTGGCTTTTTTATTATTTTAAACTCTTCCTCTGTGAGTCTAGTTTTTGCAATTGGTATCTTCATTTATTTTTTAATCTCCAATCAATTAATTGCTTAATTCCTTGAATTAAGCCAATTTTGTATTCAAACCCTAGATCTGATTTTGCTTTTTTTATACAAGCTATTCGATTTTTAACAAGCTGTCTATTATCGCTTTCACTGTATGGTTTATATACTACCTCCAAAGATGATTTCTTTAAATCTAAGATAAGATTACAAAGTTCACTTATGGATGTCTGTACGCCGGTCCCTACATTGTAAAACTGGTCCACGACGCTTGTTTCAATTGCTTTTATATTACATCGGGCTGCATCTGTGACATTTATAAAATCATAAGCTTGACTTCCATCACCATTTAGGATTGGAATTTCATTTGAGTCTATTTTGTTGATGAGAATTGGAATTACACCTGTATATATGGCGTTTTGATCCTGTTTTGGGCCGTAAACATTCATATACCTTAAGCCTACATAGTCGAGCCCGTAACGATCGTAATAAGCCCTGCACATCGCTTCACCGGAAATTTTAGTAGCCCCGTAAAAATTTCGATTATTAAATGGATGATTTTCAGACATTGGTAGTTCAATGGCATCACCATAAACTGAAGCAGAGGAAGAGTAAATAAGCCGCTGAATATTATTTTTGACACACGCCTCCAGAACATTAAAAGTGCCTTCAATATTTACTTTGAATGCAGTTCTTGGAAAATCTTTACAATGAAGTAACCACATTGCAGCCAAATGGATGACGATATCAATATCACTCATAGCATCATTTAGTATATCGATGTCTCTTATATCGCCTCCCTTTGGATATATGAAACATCTTTTATCATGGAGGCTCTGTTCAACATTAACATACTTTCCTCTTGAAAAGTTGTCAAAGATAACAACTTGATTCACATTTGTTTTTAATAATTCCGAAACTACATGACTTCCGATAAACCCAGCCCCTCCTAAAACTAAAACCTTCTTACCCTCTAAATTCATATTAATTAGACTCTTTTATTTCCCATTTTGAGTTATCATTGACCAAGCCATGTACATTGTTCCAACGATAGTTAAATTCAGGTTTTGCGCCAATCCTCAGGACTTTAAAATCAAGAACTCTTTCCAACCATTCCAATGTTTGGCCATTGTCTTTTCCTACTCCTACGTAAATACTAAAAATACCGGGAAGCATTTTGGATCTTATCTGAGTGGTTGATTGATGCTTACCTAACTTGATCTTACCTCGAAAAGAACCTATACTTCCAGATTCTGAATATAAAATTTTTTTCCCTCTTAAGTCTCCAATCATTACATAAACACTACAATTTTTTAGATTTTTCTTTATTTTTATCTCTAGCTTCACTGTAATATTTTCTTTAAAAAAGAATTCATTTTTTAGTTTTCCATTCTCACCTCGTAATCCTATTGATGAAATTTCTACTGCACCAGTGTTAAAGTCAGAATTTACATTAGTTAAATGTATGATACCCTTTTGGGATTTTTTTTCTTGATTATCCAGATATTTTTCAATTACATCTCTTGGTTTACCATCCATTGATATCTGTCCATCACTAATAGATATACATCTGCTGCATAACTCATTTATCCAATGTAATTGATGACTAACAAAAAGAATAGTCCTGCCGGTTTGTGATATTGAATCCATTTTATTCAAGCACTTATCTTGAAAACTGGCATCTCCAACAGCAAGGACCTCGTCAATTAAAAGGATTTCAGCCTCTAAATGGGCAGCAACTGAAAATGCAAGTCGAACCTTCATTCCGGATGAATACCTTTTAACGGGAGTGTCAATAAATGCGTTTATTTCAGAAAAAGTGATTATGCTATCTAAGTTATCTTTTATTTCTGCTGTTTTCATGCCTAGAATGGCACCATTTAGAAAAATATTTTCTCTGCCAGTCAGTTCTGG
>MDTD01165689.1_pt1 | contig 24631 bp, 21 predicted proteins | sample 811221 | NCBI WGS metagenome assembly MDTD01 (sample SAMN05326646, study PRJNA326480) | marine metagenome | isolation source: seawater | place: Pacific Ocean: South West | collected 2011 | reverse complement strand
TGGATACCGCTTTTCCGGTCATTGAGAATGTTCACACTTCTGCCGATCGGTACAGTTTGAACGAGGGGCACAACGAGGTGATGGTGGAATTTTATGTGACGAATGGCCCATTAGACCCCGAGAGCCTTCACGTGGATTTGGACGGAATTGATTTTTCGGATGACTGCGTTGATGGCGGTGGTGAACCGCAGTTCATCTCTTGCAGTTATACATTGCAAACCGGTGATATTGCACCCGAAGAAGAAACGGCTGGCTTTCTGTTCATTCAGGGGGCGGATGCTGCGGGCAACAGTTCGAATTACAGCTTGCCCGTCGTGTTGGACAGCAAGGCCCCAGAAATTGTTTACGAAGACGTCATTTACTTGCCGGAGTCTGATAACCCTGTTTTTCAGCCCGAGGCAGGGAAAATTGGCACTTCAGTACGCCTGTATTTCACCACGACAGAAGATGTGGACGAAAACGAGATCCAAGTGACGGCCGATTGTAGGACGGATCCATTGAGTTATTACCATTGGCTAAGTGATGAGCAATCTCATGTCTTTCAATTTAAAATCGATGAAGACACCGTTGAGGGTACGAAGGAGAATCCGGGATGCTCATTAACCGCACAACTGAAAGATGGGTATGGCAATGTGGGCTGGCGAACAATATCCGAAGAGGCCGTGATTGACATTACCTCACCCAATGCTTCGATGGTGCTGGATTTGTCGGGCATTAAGCATTTGCGCGTGCCTTATGGCGCGTATCAAACGGATGGAGAAAAGGGCCAGTGGATTGCTTCAACCGCTTTACCCGACCATGTGAACATTGATTCCACGGCGTACAAGTTTGGTTATCCGGTAAATACACCCAATGAGGACCAGTTTGGAGGGGCCGATAACGTTGCCTTTGATCCGGATGCAGATGCTCAAATGCTCCAATTTTTTGATGCGCCAAGTGAGGGAACGCGACAAGGCTATTTGACTGGTCGCACCGGTGGGGAATCGCTAAGCGAAAAGTTGTCGGCCATTGACTCCGAGCGGATTTGGGTTGAAGTGGTCGATCATGCCGGCAATGTATCCAGTGAACGCCTACCAATAATGACTGAACTGGTGATGAACACCAACGAGCGAACGGCGGTGACCTCTGAAAATGTCACGAAATTGACCATGACCACAACCGTGAGCGGTCCCAATGCCATCGAACAGGGCGAATCTTTTCAGTCTGTCCAATTAGAAGATCGCGGTGCACTGGCAGTGGAGACCCACGGGTTTGCTTGGCGCTCTTCGGCCAAGCCCGAACAAAGCTTCAATGACATTTTGAATTATCACGATATGACAAGCGCATTTAATGAAGCCAGTGGAACTTACATGCAATACGGTGGTTTTTTAGGTGCTGAACAAGATCAAATGAGTGATTCACAGACCTGGGAATGGGACGGCACCTCTTGGCACCTCAAAAACCTAGTGGACCCAGAATTGGACGGCCAACCCGATGTGGTGGCACTGGCTGGCCCGTCTTTGAGCTATCACAGCGCGCGTGGTGTCACTGTTTTAAACGGAGTGATGCTCACGACCGAAGCCAATTCCTTCAGTTTTGAGACTTGGGAATATGATGGCATCAGTTGGAAGTTGGTGGCTCAATTCGATGGGACTGATTGGCAGTTGGGTGCGGGAGACCCATCTTTTCAATTGCGCGTCAGAACGTCCAGCATTTACGATGCCTTTTCAGGCACCACTGTTATTTTCGGAGGCGAATCAATCAATGGCCAGGTGAATGATTTGTGGGAGTGGGACGGCACCACATGGGGTTTACTTGATCCTGGCAGCGATGATTCCACGCTCAGCCCACCCGCTCGCATGCACCACGATATGGCTTACGATCCAGTACGAGACGTGTACGTTTTATATGGGGGAGCGACGGGAGATTGGGATGATGGCGATGAAAATCTTGAATATGCGTTCGACGACACTTGGGAATGGGATAAAGTAAACGGTTGGCAGCTGATCACCCCTTCGAACGTACAAGCCGGTGATGCTGTACCGGGCAAAAAGCAAGGTCATCGGATGGCCTATGATCACAATGTGGGCCAGGTGGTGCTCTTTGGCGGGTATCCCAATGATAGCGAATTGTGGGGATGGGACGGCGTGGAGTGGGAGTTACTCGATGCAGATGGCCCTCAACGTGAAGGTGTTTCATTGGGACGAGGTGGTTTTGGAATGGCCTTTGATACACTCCGGCAAAAATTAATTGTTTCCGGCGGCAGATCTCATACGGGTAATCAAGACAGCCCGTGTGGTAACGGGGAAATTGCCCAAGGCAGTCGGGGCAGTTGCTACCACGGCGATTTATGGGAATGGGATGGAACTCAATGGACCGAGCGCAATGCCACTTGGCCGGTGGATGACCCCAATGTTCCTTATCCCACATTTGAAAATCTATACCCTGAGGGAAGACTTGCACCGGGAATGGTGTACCTCGCTGCCTCGGAAGAAATCTTAATGTTCGGTGGGGATCGAAGAAAGGGAGACAATCCTTACGATGACACTTGGCGATGGCATGACGGTGCATGGGAAGCAGTGAGCGTGGCGGACCCTGGAAACGACGGTGCACCAGCAGCCCGCACATTTCATCAAATGGTGTACGATAGCACCCGCGATAAGGCCTACATGTTTGGAGGTTCATCGGAAATTGATTACCCCGAACCGGGTGTCCCCGAGTACAATTGTGGACCAAACAATACGAGTTTGATTAATAATAAATGTTTTTATGAGGACTTGTGGGAGTGGGACAATGTGACTTCGGATTGGGTTGTGCCCACCATCACCGACGCGTTGGGGGATGGGAACCCGGCTGCACGTAAGCAGCATGGCCTGGTTTACGATGAAGATCGCGACGTTGTGATTTTGTTTGGTGGGATGGTTGAGCTGCCTCTGGGGACCGCTTGCCCTGATGGCAGCGACAGTTACCCAGATGATCATTTTACCCCCTGTTTCTTTAATGATCATTGGGAATGGCATCCCGGCAGCGGAGAGTGGGAAAAAATTGTGTTTGCAGATACTGGACCCGGCAATTACCCAGAGGGTCGTGCGGGACATGGTATGGCATATGACAGCCACCGACAAACCGTCGTCATGTATGGCGGCGCCTACGAAACACCGAGCGGAACCGTTTGCCCTGCGACAATTTCGGAGGAAGATGACAGCGGTGGCGTTCTCCATGGCCAAAATCGGTGCCCCTTCGCCCAAAACTGGGGTGTGGGAAGCTACGAATACGGGGACATTTGGGAATTTAACGGGGTGAACTGGCAGAAGGTGATTCCAGAACAGGGAGATGATGGGTTTCCTCTCGTGTACACCGATGTGGGGATGTACTACAACCCTGACACCCAACGCGTCGAGATGTTTGCCGGGTTTGGAGCGTACGATTTTCGCGCAAATATTTGGGAATGGGATGGCACAACATGGGCCAAAAAGAACCACGATACATTATTCACAGAGGGGGCGCCTGCGCCTCGACGTACCCCCGGTATTGCTTATCACAGTGCATTGAGCGAGTTAGTGGTGTTTGGAGGCTTAACGAATTCGGACGATTACCTGACCGCGGCGGGGTATGATTCAAATCTTTGGCGGTACAGTGAACAGTCCGCGCGGTTGCGAATTGAAACGCCCGTGGGCGAACTTCTCGATTTCAACAGTGTGAACGTAACAGAGGTTCGCGCCTTGTATTCGATCTTCACTAATTTGAGCCAAATTGACACCTTTGAATACAGTTATGACAGCGCATGGAGCGTTCCGCTAACGCGGGAAACCGCAGTGGTCCAATCTTTGCCCACAGAATTAACTCAAGTGACCATCAGCGATGCGGACCGTTTAGAACGGTTGTTCATTGGCAATAATTCTTTATTGGTGGGGAGTTTCACCAATAGAAGTGTCGGACCGGGTAACAGCGGCGCGCCTGCTTTGGATTATTTTGAATGGCGGGTGGTGTTTGAGTAACGCGACCCTAGAGCCAATGATGGCCGCGTCGTGAGGACACGGGCGTTGCCAGGGTTTGAATTATCTTGCCTCTGGATGATCTGAAATCCAATTAGGTTGGGCTTTATATTCATTGAGCCATTGGGTTTCAAAAACATTGGCCGTATTAAAAATCAATTCATTGAGAAATTTGAAAGCAAAATGAGGCCGTTATCAGCATAATTTAGCTTTTGATGCTTTGCGGCAAATGGTTGTTTTGCGTGGCGGCATTGTTGATTCTCAAGAGCAGAGCGATACCTGGTTGTGGAATGGCGATTACTGGGAGGTTTTGTCCATCGATAAAATGGTTGCTCCTGAGCTCCAAGGCAATGCCTTGCACGAGGCTGCTATGGCCTACGATGCGAACGAAAACAAAATGGTTCTTTATGGCCAAGAAGAGTCAAATTCTTCGGAGAATGAGACCTGCGAATTGTACAATGCCAACGGCAGCCCCGGTGTATTTACAAAGATTAATTTTGCCAGCGCCCAAGGCCCTTCTCTTCAAGGGTGCCTTGCCAACGAATTGGAATGTGCCATTGATGCACTCACCATCCGAGCCGAAGCCGGTGGCCACGTGGGTTACACCAGCTTGGCCTTACAGGCATGGTCACCACAAGCAGACGCTGACGTTCAAAAAACGTTTTCCATTGAGCCAAGCCAAGCCGCCCAGTTGGCTTCGGAGGCCGATGGCGTTTGGGTGTTGTCCGTTCGACAATACCCCGATGCGCTGATGGCATCGCAACCCATGAAAGCGGCACGTTAAACGAGTGGTGCCTGATCGTGAATGCGGTCCCCCATTGCAACCATGGCGTGATGGTGGTGGATGATGAGAACGAGATAGAAAGTTCGGTTGTTTTAACCGAACAAACCTCTTTGGCGAATCTCGAAGTGTCCGTTGATATGACCCACCCCAATCCTTCTTTGTTACTCATAGAGCTTCGCCGATTAACAACCCCAGGGGCTCAATTAAAATTTTGGACAGGGGTTCGTTACGAAAGCCAAGTTGACAACACCCAAGACCCCTATGGTTTGACCCAAGTGAATCATGGGGGGCATTTGGAATTTGAAATCACTGATTCACAACAGATTGGGCGGGTTTTAAATATGGACAACACACTCCACACCTGAATCACCACCCAAGGATCAGACGGGGCGGCAGAGCGTAGCCAAGTGGCGGTGGATTACTTTGAGGTTCGCATCGATTATCATTTACCTTACGATGAAGAACAAGATGTCAGCGAGTCCAATGATGGAGGGTTGTAATGACGGTCACAGTTCCGATGGCGATAACTGTGTCGTTGGTGCTGCACCTGTGTTAAAGCTTGGTATTTGTACACCCCATAAACCAGGTTGACCTATGACCCATTTGTATATCTTCGACATCGACGGAACGCTCATATCTGCGGGGGGCTGTGGAACCCTCGCCATCAACAAAGTGTTTGAGGCCCGATTCGGTTATGAGAACATCTGCCAGCACCTCAGTTTTGCTGGCGCCACCGATAAAGACATTTTTGCCAAAGCGCAGGCCATTGCGGCCGAGGCATCGGGAGTCCCACCTGTGTCCGAGGCTGATATTTTTCAGGCTTATGCAACTTCGTTTGAGCGCGAGCTGCAACGCGACAATACGTGCCGAGCGTATGATGGGGTGGTTGAGCTGCTCGAGAAATTAAAGCGCAGAGAGGATGTTATATTAGGAATTGGCACCGGCAACCTGGCCGCGACCGCACAACTCAAACTTCAATATTCGGGTTTGGATGCCTACTTTACTTTTGGTGGCTATGGCTCAGATCATGAACAGCGATCCGATATTTTTCAAACTTCTTTATCTCGGGGCACGGCTCAGTTATCGCAAACTCCTTCGCGGGTGATCGTTTTCGGTGATACGCCCAAAGACATTTGGGCGGCTCAGGCCATTGGCGCTGAAGTGGTGGCCGTGACCACAGGCACCTTTGACGCCCCTCCTTTACTTCAGGAAAACCCAGATTTGGTGGTGCCGGCACTGAATACAAAAGAGTTGTTTGAGTTTTTACGCATTACTTGAACTCAAATGGCGTCATCAGGGCGTTACCCAGTTCACAGGCTGGACCTCTCATATGCCACATTCAGAGACCTTCTTCGGTCGGCGGGTCTATGGCCGGGTGCGGCATAAAGTACAGTTAAGTGGCAGATAAATATAATGATTTTTGATGTTTGGGGCGCGGTTTTGGATTTGACCATGACCTGCTAGATGAAACGCCTCATCTGTAACAGGAGTGTTTTGTCATGAACCGTTTACTGAGTGCCCTTGGTCTTTTGAGTTTGGTCGTGGCTTGCGGCGGCCCCGTCGCTGAGCCCATCGTTCATCCCTGCACGGTGGCCGATTTTTGCATCTATGACGAGGCGCGTGAAGAGAGCAACTGCCAAAGTGGTTACACTTGGGAGAACCCTTCGGACGTTAACAATTACAACTGCGTGGCCATGGCAGACGAGGCGTGCGTGCCCACCACTTGTGTGGCATTGAATGCCAACTGCGGTACATTGCCGGACGGTTGTGAGGGGCAACTCACTTGTGGCGAATGTCCCATGGGTCAAACTTGTGGGGCGGGCGGTGCAAACCTTTGCGGGGCGGGCGAATGCACCCCCACCACGTGTGAAGCTCAAGGTGCGGAGTGTGGCAGCATTTCCGATGGTTGCGGCAATACATTGTCTTGTGGCACCTGTCCTGCGGGCGAAACTTGTGGCAGTGCCAGTGTGGCCAATGTGTGTGTGGCCGACGCAGCAGCAGCCACTTGCGGCAATGGCATCATCGATGCCGGTGAGCAGTGCGACGGTACTGTATTTGCCAATGGGTACGGTTCTTGTCCCGCTGGGACGTCGGGCACGGTTACTTGTGGGACCGATTGCAACGTGAACACCGCCAGCTGCACCACCACCAGTACCCCGTCCGGGCCTGCGGAATTAGCGCGTTGGAATGGGGCAGATTATCTTTATACCGCCATCGATCCCCGAGACGGTTCTTTGGTGGTTGCCAAACGCAACGGTGAGTTCTACCGCCAATCCGACAGCGCGACGTTTTCCACCCAAAGCAATACGCTTGATGCTTCCGCATTGCCTGCCGGTTTTTCATTCGCCACGCCTTACTCAAAAAATCAAGACAACCGTTTAGCGGTCTTGCCCGATGGCCGTCTCGTTTTCGCAGCCATCGATGACGGCCACCAGCAACTGATTGTGGCCACAGAAACCACCCTTGGCGGTGATTGGGATGTCTATACTTTGGCGAGCAGCACCGAAGCGTATTTCAGCCTTGACCTTGAAATGGCAGCCAATGGCGATCTCTTCTTACTGGTGGGCCAAACCGACAGCATGGCCGATGGTGCCCCTACGGCTCAGCGGGACATCTACCTGTACGAACGGCCCGTGAATGCAGCGGCTTGGAGCCAGGTGTCCGTGGACTTCAGCAACACCAACAAACTCAACGAAGGGTGTAGCACCATTTCAGAATCCAGCATTGACATTCGTTATTCGGCCAACATGGCCGTGGATACGGCTGGCAACCCTGCCGTGATGTATTTGGAATGCAACACCTATTACCAAGCCAAATTCATCTACAAGACAGCGTCGGGATGGAACCGGGAAGATTTTGAATTCTCCGTAGGGGTTGAGTTGCAATATACCGGGCCTAACATCCAGTACGATGCCAGCAGCAACTCTTTTGTGACTTTGATTCCCTTATCGGGCGGCGGCTTTGTGCGTTTGGATAAAAACATGAACAACACTTCCGCTGCGTTAAGTGAAACCGAAATGGATGAAAATTATAATAGCTATAATTACATTTGGGAAGTCTTCAGCTTTGCCGTTCTACCTAATGGTTCTTTCGTGGTGGGGGGGACCGATTTATACGGTAAAGAAGTCTATCTCGCCACTTGGAACTCGGACTGGTCTGATCTCGAGAGCGAACTCATCATGGAGTATGATTCTGGTTGTTATGGGGTCACCTGTTTGTATTTGACCGGTTTGTTTGAACTCAAAACGAATGCCAGCGGTCAGGTTTTTGGTTGGCTCAAACACCACGATGACAATGACTACTATGTGGTCACGGTGACGCCTTAGAACTTTGATTTTATTGCGGTTATGCCGTTTAGGTGCAACATCCCCGATTCTTGAAAACCAGCCAATAGCATCGTAGACTGAGGCCTATTTCAAAGGACTCCGCTATGCTTTCAAGATTCCTCGTTGGTTTGCTCTGGTTTTTATTACTTTCCTGTGCCCGGTCGCCTCAAGCGATCCTCACCACTGATTCCGGTTCGGACGCGGGAGTCAGTGGGGTCGAAACCGATGGAGGGACTGCCTGTTCGCCTTGCGATGAAGGTTTTGAATTAAATGAAGATAATTGTTTGTGTACGGATATTGACGAATGCGCCATCGATAATGGCGGATGTGCCCATGTGTGTGCCAATGCCCCCGGCACTTTTTCTTGTGTTTGCAATCCTGGTTACGCCTTAGATGCTGATGGGTATTCCTGTTCAGATGTCAACGAATGCGCCATCGATAATGGTGGGTGTGAGCAAAATTGTACTAATTCAGCGGGTGGCTTTGCTTGTTCTTGTAATGATGGTTTCGAGCTCAATGCTGATGGCCTGACTTGTACGGCCATCAACGAGTGTGCCCAGAACCCTTGCCTAAATGGTGGCACATGCGTTGATGGCGAAGATTCGTCTACCTGTGAATGCCCCGAAGGCTATGACGGTGCGAATTGCGAGAATGATATCGACGACTGCGCTGATGAACCGTGTTTGAATGGCGGCACCTGTGTGGACGGCGTTAATTCTTACACCTGTAACTGCCTCATTGGCTTTACGGGCACCAATTGCGAAACCAATATTGATGATTGTGCCAGCGAACCCTGCCAAAATGGTGGGACCTGTGTGGATGGCATCGATGCATACACATGTAATTGCCCCGCCGGTTTCACCGGAACGAATTGCGAAACCAATATTGATGATTGTGCCAGCGAACCCTGTGAAAATGGTGGGACCTGTGTGGATGATGTTGATGGCTACACCTGTAATTGTCTCACTGGTTTTACCGGCGATCATTGTGAAACCGATATTGACGATTGTGTGGGCGAGCCTTGCGAAAACGGTGGCATTTGCTTGGATGGTATCAATACGTACACTTGTGATTGTTTAGATGGCTTTACGGGCAATAATTGTGAGACCAATGTTGATGATTGCGATCCGAATCCCTGTGTGAACGGAACATGCGCCGATGCGGTGGATGCCTTTGATTGTACTTGCGATGAAGGTTGGACGGGTTTGTTGTGTGATGAAGAGTTGCCCAAAGGCATGACTTGGTCCATTGTGGACTCGAGCATTACCACTACGGTGCAGCGTGTGACCTGTTCCGTTGGCGGGCCCTCTACGGCCACAACAACTGTTTATCCACCGTTGATGGGTTACTGTAATCCTGACGAGATTTTAGGCTTAAAGTGCAGTGGTGGCCCCATGGATGCTTATTGCGAATCTCTTGGGTATACGGGGGGGCACGTATCAGGAACAGAGGTTTGTGAAACTGGTCATCAGAAAGGGTGGTGGGGCCCAGAATTAAACGGTTGCGGTTTTTCTGCACCCGATTCCTGGGTGCAATCAGTGGAGTGCTACAACACCGAAACAGGGCTGGGCGATGGATGTGATGCCTATAATGGCGATACCGATTGCACAACCGAATTGCCAATCCTATGTGCCATCGAACCTGACACCCCTCAGCCTAACCCTGATAGCAGTGTTATCGACGATAACAATGACTGGTTTGGGGCACATTTGGGTTTGACCTCGCCCATTGCGGGGACGAGTTTAAACAGCCTCGCGGATGCCAATGCCCATTGTGAAACCGAATTAGGTCAAGGATATCGTATGGTCGAATTTCATGACGGTTGGGCTTGGAGCCTTTGGGCTTATGGCGAAATTGATACCGATTCTCGGTTTTGGGTGGATATTGACGATCAATCAAACGGAACGTGTTTTGGCAGTGGAGATACCACAAAAGGGATGACCTGGGGGGTTGCAGATGAGGTGGTGGTCACCCGTACCGACGTTCGGCACGCCAGTTGCACTGGAGATGATTGTGAACCTTATGAAGGTGATACTTACTGTTCAGAAGCATTACCGATGGCTTGTTTAAAACCAAATTCCACAGGCAACATACCCAGCCCAAATAGCATTGACATGGGTGACGGTGGTTTTCATTTGTGGACCCATGGCGCAACCCTTCAACTAACGGACCCGGTGGTTGGCGATAGCTTTATCACCAAGTCGGACGCGGATGCTTATTGCAGCACCACTTTTGGTTCAGGGTATGAAATGGCTGAGTTTCACGAGCCCAACCAAACGGGCGGTTGGGGCTGGTGGGCTTATGGAGACGTGTCGGACAGCGAGCGCTTTTGGGTTTGGATCCACAACCAACCCGATGGTCGTTGTTTCGGGGAGTAGGTTTAATCACCCCAAATGCGTTTGTACCATGGCAATTGAGGATTGGGCTTCGGGGTATCGACTGGCTTAAAAGGCAGCTTGCCTTTGGGGCGAATGGTGTCCATGTCCCAACCCGTGAGTCCCGCTAGGGTGACCATTTCTTTTTCTCGCCGATCCTGAACGCGTTTGCGATAATTGTCCATGGCTGCACATTCATCGTTACCGCCATAGGGATGTCTGAGCACATAGCGCGATTGAAAGTTTTCACGGTTGCCCGTGTCTTGAAAACGTAAGTCGTCGGGGAATTTTTCGCCGGTATAGCGAACATGCAGGCGGGTCACGTAGGTTTTTAAATTGTTGCCAAGTCTGACACGGCGGTTGGGTGGGGTGTTGGTTTCTTTGGCGAGTTCCCAAAATGCCCCGAGCTCGACCAATTGTTTTTTGGATAAAGGATCGGCGGCGCAAGGGTCGCACCAACTCATATCCCACGCATACTCCAAGAACACCGCTTTCATGTCTTCTTTGTTCACCGACGTGGCGAACATGTCTTTATAAAAAGGTTTGAATTCGGTCTTGATGTAGGGGGGCAGTTCTTGTCCCGTGGGCAGCTTGACCGTTCGGTAGTTGGTGGTTTCAACGCGACCTTTGGGCGACAACGTATAAATAATTAAGTCTTGTGGCCCATTGGCATTCACCGTGCCCAAGCGAATGGGCAACATGAATTTGGGGGTTTCAAAGGCCATGGACAGCGGGCGCAGTTTGGTAAAGCCGGCCTTGGCCTGTTCTTCGAGATTCACTTTGGCCACAAAAAATTTCGTGTCTTGTTTGATGTAGCTTTCCAAAACGTCACCTGCGTTTTTTGGAATTTTGTAGTCATTGGCCTCGAGCCAAGTGACCAAGCCACCGCTTTCTTTGGCGGAAAGGATTAAAATATCGTACTCACCCACGGTGTAGGAGGCTTCAATGGTGACCCCCAATTGTTTCGCTGACCGGGGCAATGGGGCGGACTCTTTGGTTTTGGCGCCGCCACCGATCAGGGCTCTTTGCTCGTACAAGGGAGGCGGATTGCACGGGTTTTTATCAAAATACTCCACCAGCCGTGGCGCGGTGTAGGCATCGAGGTGGTCGATGTCTTTTTGATTGGCGATATGAATTTGCTCTTTCTTTAAAACTTCTGGCACGGGCACCACCATGGCAAATTCGGTGAGTTCCCCTTGGTAATCGTTGGACATGGTGATCACGGTTTTGTTATCGTGTCGCGCGAGCACCACTTGGGAGGCATTGTTAAACAGCGAAGCATCGGCTTTGGCCACGTAAAAACCGCAGAAGGCCGCGGCGGGTTGTGACACCATGAAAGAAAATGAAAAGAAACCTAAAGCGGCAAAGGTTTTTTGAATCATGAAGTAACTCCTGCGGGGATGGGCTTGGATGAAAAAGGCATTTGAGGTTTGGGAGGTGCCGGCCACTGATAAGCTCGGCCTGGCAACATACGATTGATGACCAATGTCAGCGGCGACAAAAAAGCCAGCGCGTAGATGAGTCCATTGGGATTATAAAAATGGTATTGCAAAATATAAGCGGCAAGCGCCACGATACCAGCAAATAGAATACGGCCCACACGGGCGTCGGGGGTGGTCTTGGGGTCGGAGATCATAAAAAAAGCGAAGATGAGCAACGCCCCATTTTGCATGCTGTGTAGGGGAATGGGCATGGGGTCGCCCAAATACAACGCGCGGCCAAAAACCATCGCCGCCCAAAAAGCCAAAAAGGCGACGGTAATATCTGAGCGTTTGGCCAAAAAGAGGATGTAAGTCCCGGTGCAACAGGCGAAGAACACCCAAAACAGACCGTGTCCCCATTGGCCATGGGAGAGCCACACGTGATCGGTAAACAGCAAGGCCACCGCCAGCCCCAAATTGGTGGGGTTGAACAGATGACGATTTTGAGCCCGAAAGGCGAATTTGCTCAAAATCGTGAAGCTGGCGATGCCCAGCGCCCAGCCGAAATGGTTGGTTTTCAGGAGAAGCATGAGCGATAAACAGGAAATCAGAGCGCTTTTTACCTCAAAGGAGGGAAGCTTCGCCCAATAGGTGCCCAGGCGTTGAGCCGCCAATCCTCCCAGTAAAATACCAGCAAACACCCAACCGTTCCAGCTCTGATGCCGCCAAAAAAGCAACAAAACCAACAGTATAGACAATGTGGTAATTTGAAACAGGCGTGGGTCCAGACCGTTTTTCATGAGATGAGATTTCCCCTTATTCGAGCGATTTGGAGTAGGAACGACCTTAAATCAGATCCTATTCATCCCACCAGTCAATTGCCCACTTGCGCCCTGATTTTACCCCCATAAAAGACCCCTATTCATCCTGAAAAAGGAGCACTCAATGCGGGATCCCCAGCGTCTACCCAAAGAAGAAATTCAGGCCACAGCAAAGTCTCTTCGAGAAGATATTTTGCGCATGATTCACAAAGCAGGAAGCGGGCATCCCGGTGGTTCACTCAGTGCCATCGACATGATTCTTACGCTTCACTCCGGCGAGATGCGATACGATCCCAAAGATCCACGTTGGGATTTGCGCGATCGATTTGTTTTGTCGAAGGGCCACGGCGTTCCTGCACTGTATGCCGTTTTGGCAGAAAAGGGTTTCTTTCCCAAAGAGCAATTGATGACGCTGCGGGAGCTGGGCTCACCCATTCAAGGGCACCCCGCCAATGCGTTACTCGATTGTATTGAAGCTTCCACCGGTTCGTTGGGCCAAGGCTTGAGCGTGGCACAAGGCATCGCCTTGGCGGGTAAAGTTCGAGGCCAGCAAGACGGCAAGGACGAAGCTGCTTGGCATGTTTACGCATTGTTGGGCGACGGTGAACTTCAAGAAGGACAGATTTGGGAGGCAGCCATGAGCGCCCCCCATTTGGGCATCACCAACCTCACAGCTTTTGTGGATTGGAACAAAGCACAGATCGACGGCACGGTGGAAGAAGTCATGTCCCTCAATCCTCTGTCCCAAAAATGGGAAAGCTTTGGTTGGCACGTGCAAGAGATTGACGGTCACGATATCGATGCCATTCGACGTGCTTGTGACCGGGCTCGCTCCAACACCAGTGCCCCCTCAGTGATTTTGGCACATACCACCAAAGGTAAGGGTGTGGCCTACATGGAAAAAGACATCGTCGGGTGGCACGGTAAGGCACCTAGCGATGGCGAATTTAAACAAGCGATGAACGAGCTGAAAGGCGGTGCCGCATGAGTCAAGATCCACGCGCAATGCGACCTAAAGATGTGAAACCCATGGCCACCCGCAAAGCTTTTGGTTTGGCCCTCAAAGATTTGGGTGACAAGGACGATAAGGTATTGGTGTTTGATGCCGACCTTTCTAAAAGTACACAGTCCGGTATTTTTGCCGAAGCCCACCCAGAGCGTTTTTATGAAATGGGCATCGCCGAAGCCAACATGATCGGTACCGCTGCTGGTGCGGCTCTGTCCGGCTACAAACCTTTTGTGTGTTCATTTGCCGCTTTTATTGCGGGCCGTTTTGATCAAATCAAAATGAGTGTGGCTTATTCCCAAGCAGGGGTTCGCATTGTGGGCACCCACGCAGGGGTTGGGATTGGTCCTGATGGTTACTCCCAGCAAGGTCTCGAAGATTTGGCGTGCATGCGCTCTTTGCCCACCATGCTGGTGTTGCAGCCGGCGGACGATCTTGAGACCTCTCAAATGATTCATGCTTTGGCCCAAACAGATCAGCCTGCCTACATTCGTTTGACCCGTCAAAACTTGCCTCGGGTTCACAGCGATGAGTACCGTTTCGAAGTCGGTCGTTTTCCCACCTTAGTGGACGGCAAAGACGTCACGATCATCGGTACCGGTGGCACAGTGGGCAACGCTGTTGAAGCCGCGCTGTTGCTGCATCGTGAAGGCATTTCGGCGCGGGTGCTCAATGCTTCAAGCATCAAGCCCGTGGACGAAGATGCCATCATCAAAGCCGCCAAAGAAACCCGTGGTTTGGTTACGGTGGAAGATCACAACATTTTGGCCGGTTTGGGTGGGGCTGTGGCCGAAGTCCTGACGAATCGCGCGCCAGCCAGATTGCTGCGCCTGGGTGTGAACGATGTGTTTGGTGAATCCGGTGAACCCGATGCCTTGTATGCCTATCACGGACTCAACGCCGATGGCATTGCTGGTTCGGTGCGGGAATTCTTAGCCAATCTGTAACTGATCAGACGCGTCAGGTTTTGTCGCTGTTGGGATAAGCCTTTAAACGGGCAATCTTCCGAAAAAGGATTCGCCTGATTCCATGATGAGCGTGATGCGATCGCACAGGATGGATGCGTGTGCCAACTGCCCCTCAATGGCCAAAGCGCATTGACCATTGTATTGAACCGGCGCCCACAAGTGATGGGGAAGTGCTGCGGCGGCCACCTTGCGTGCGCCCACCGGTGATTCGGTCATATGGGGCACAAAATTATCCATCACCAGCGCCACGAACAGGTTGCGACGCGCATTGTGCAGCTCCACTTCAATGGGGTCGGTGAATGAAGACAAATGGGTGAGGGCCTTTTGATGGGGAGGAATCACCAGGGGGTCGGGTCGTTCAGGTCTCAAAGAACCCATATCTGCCACAAACACGCCCTTTTGACCCAGGACCGCTTTGACCAATCGACCATCCAAACGAATTCGAATGATGGCGTCTTCCCCGGTTCCCGTATTCACAAAAAGCAAGCCGTGCCCGTCTTCAGTGATGGGCACCAATGCCGCTTCGCTTTTCTCTGGGTTTTCACTCTCTAAAAGCGCGTCTAAAGATAAGCCGCCGCTGTCCACGTAACCCCACAGTCGTCCATTTTGTCGGGCGAAGCTCAAGTTGAATTCACCAAAAGGCACGGAGAAATAACGAAAGTCGCCCGGTGGCAAAAAGGCAAGGGGGTGCACGCTGTCTTTATCGTCTGGCTCATGCAGGGTGTCGGCATGCGGCCAAGGGACGGCTTTGACTTGGGCCGGTTCAAAGAACTGCTCAGGCAAACCTGCTTGGGAGTCTAAAAACAAGGTCATAGGTAAGGGGGCCCCTCTCATCCAAGGAAGCTTTTGAATTAGCAGACGGGATCCAGCGTTTCATGGCGCGTTGCATCACCAGCCCAAAAAAAAACAGGCATTGTTTAATCAACAACATGAAGAAATGCTACCTAACTATCCTTTATTGAAACAGGATTAGAATTTTGTCGAGGCGGTTTAACATTTCGTGGGAGTGATGGATATAGGACTCGATGGTCATGGACACAGCTGCCAAAAACACAATACAGCCCGCCATGACTTTGCCGGGCATGGCCATGAAGTAGGCATTAATTTGGGGGGCCACCCGGTTGATTAAACCGAAGCTCACTTCGATGATCAAAGCCAAGATGGCTACGGGCATGGAGAGCAACACGGCCACCAAAACAATATCGCCCCCGGTACGCATGACCGCTTCGGTGAGTGGATACAGTCCTCCCGTTAAATCTGGAAACCGATTGATGGGAATGGCCACGAAACTTTCAAACAGACTTTCTATAAAGATATGGTGAAAATTAAGCGCCACAAAGAGTGCCAAAATTAATTGGTAGCCCAAAGAACCGAATGCTGAGGAGCGTTCGGTGATCTGCGGCACCATCAGCTGGGCTTGATTCGCCCCCCGATAAAGATCGATGAGCTGGCCCGCCATTTCGACGGTGTAAAAAATCTCCGCTGCAATAAAGCCAATGACAATACCCACGAAAGTTTCTTTGAGCATCATAAAAATAAAGATGCCCGGGGTGATGGGCAGGCCTTCTGGCATATTGGCTGTGACAGTGGGCCATAGAATAATGGTGAGGGTGGCACCAATGCCCATTTTCACTTCAGGGGGTGCATTTTTTCCGCCCATGAATGGCACCAGCACAACGATGGCCATGACCCGGGCCATGATGAGCGCAAAAATGACCACCAGTTTTGTCTGATTGACTTGGTCATTGATGATGGAAAGAAGCTCACTCATGTTCGCCCCTACGGAACGACTTCGTGAAAAGCACCGAGGCATTTGGCGGCAAATTGAACCATGATGCTGCCCATCCAGACCGCGGTGGCGGCTAAAACACCAAACACCGCGATAATCTTGGGCACGAAGCTCAGCGTTTGTTCTTGAATTTGCGTGGTGGCAGAGAAGATCGCCACGGCCAGACCCACAATGAGGGAGACCACTACGGCCGGCAAAGAGATCAGAATGGTGAGGAGGACCGCTTCATTGGTAATTTGGACGACAAAGTCTTGAATTGCCATACGTCCCCCTACTGGTAGCCCAAAACGAGGCCCTTGGTGATGAGATACCAGCCATCCACCAACACAAAGAGCAAGATTTTAAAGGGCAAAGAGATGGTGGTGGGTGCTAACATCTGCATCCCCAGCGCCATCAGAATGTTGGAGACCACCATATCGATCACCAAAAACGGTACAAAAATAATGAACCCGATTTGGAACGCCCGGGTCAACTCCGTGATCACAAACGCTGGGACGATGATAATAAAATCATTGGGGCCCAGTTGGGCGCGATCTTGTTCGGCCCGCAGGCGGAAAGCCACGCGGTAAAACATTTCTCGGTCTTTTTTATGAGAATTTTTGAGTAGGAATTCTCGAAGGGGCTCTTGGGCCTTTCCCGCGGCTTGAAAAAGAAGGTCCACATTTTTGGCATCGAAGAAATCGGCATTCTCCTGCTCCATGAACTCAACCGTGTCGTTGTAAATGGCCAGGCCCACCGGTTGCATGACATAAACCGTGAGAATGATGGCCAGACCGGTGATCACGGTGGTGGGTGGGGCTTGCTGGGTACCGATGGCTTGTCTCGTGATGGACAGGACCACGGCGATTTTCACAAAGCTGGTGACCATCATGCCCACAAAAGGGACGAGTGCCAAAACGGCCATGGCGACCATCAACAAGAGGGGACGATTGGCAATGGAGTCTTGACCTAAGAGGTCCATGTTTTTGAAAGATTTGCTCACGCCTTGGGCGAGCACCGGGGGGGCTGCGGTGAGAATGAGAATGAAAAAAGCGGTGAGCCCTGACCATTTGGCGCCTTGTTTGAGCCTGGTGGTTTGGGTGACTTTTGGATGCGCTTTTTCCCTTACTGGCATTAACTCACCTCCTTCATGGCATCATTAGCCGCCTTTTGGAGCTTGAGTTTTTGTTCAAAGTTGGTTTCCGCTGTTTCGGATTTATCGATGAGCGATACCTGACCATCGGCACCGCCCAAGAGATAGGTTTGGCCGTCAACTTCAACGAGGAAAAGCATGCGCTTTTGATCCAGGGGCAAGCGCTCAAGTACTTTCATGCGATTGTTTTGCATGGTTCGGTTCATGAGCTTGGGCAAACCTTTTCCTAAAAGAACGTAAGCCACCAGCAAAACCACCAACAGCATTAAGATGGTTTTGGCGAATGCTTTGAGCGCATCAATCAAAGTGAAGGATTCACCATCCAGTTGGGGGGTGACATTGGGACGCTCTTCCAAAGGGGTGGTTGGCGCGGGCATGTCTGGTGTGGGGACCACTGGTGCCTCAGGGGGGCGGGCGGTTTGGACTGCTGGTTCCGGCGTAACGGTACCTTCGGCGCTCTGGGCATTTGCACCAGAAACGGTGGTGAATAAAATGAAAAAAAGCGAGGCAAACCGAATCATCAGTTTGAGCCTCCACGATGCAAAGACAGAACGCGAACGCCCAATTGGCCCTCAATGTCCACCAACTCGCCCTCTCCAATGTGCTTACCATCGACCACCAGCTGAACTCCAGCGCCAGGCTCACGACCCAGCTCAAAGATGGCACCCGCACGCAGCTGTGCAATCTCCATGGCCGTGAGACCCAAACGACCCATTTCTACCACCATGGGAACGGTGACATCTTCGAGCAGGTGTTTGGTTTCGTCCAAGTTTTCTTCTACTTCTTCACTGCCAGATTCGTTGTGTTCGTCTTGTTCTTCCATTGACTCGTCGTCTCCATCATCAGTGTCGTGGGTGGGGGGGCTGATGGGAATGATGTCTTGCACCATCACCTGAAATTGCCCCTCGTCTGAAATTTGTAAGTCTGAACGCAAATAACCTCGTACACCACTACCAAAGGTGCAACGCACTTCGCCAGATATTTCTTCGCCGCTCACCTGCAAATTGGTACTTTCAAGAAGAATAATATCTTCGTTGTCCAGTTCTTTGAGGTCCGAAAGACTCAGCTCGGAGCGCCCGGCTTCAACTTGCATGGGGAAGAGCGTGTCGTCGAGCATTTTGAAGGTGTCGAGCAATTTGGTTTTGAGGCGTTCCCATGCTGGGCCTTGGGTAGGCGGTGCCAGCAAACCGGTGTCTTTGAGTAATCGCTCGGGGAGGATGATTCGCATGTAACCCACTTTGATGTCCATGAACACACGAAAACCAATAACGTAAAGCTGCTCCTCATCGCTCCATTCGGGCAGCAAAGAATCCAGGTTGTGACTTTGATCCAGGAGTTGCAGTTGAATGCCCATTTCATCCGCAAATGAATTTTGACAAAGGTCGAAGGCCTTCAAGAGAATGAAGGTGAAGATGCCCTCTTCGATATCCGAAAGGGGACGATCAGGATCGGTCTCGAGTCCTTGGCCTCCTAAAATTCGATCCACCGCTTGTTGGGCCAGTGCCAAATCCAGTTCGAGCAGGAGCGTATTGCTTTTGGGGGGCAGTCCCACCTCAACCAATGCAGTACACGGCGGCATTTTGGCTTTGAGTTGATGGGGCTTAAGGATTTCAATATTTTCAAGCCAAACATCAAAATCAGCCTGGAGGAAAGGTGACAGTTTTTCGTTGAGGGTTTTACGAAAATCTTTTGAAAAAGGAGAGGCCGGCATAAACCGGAGCAGCTCGTTGACCAAAGCCACGTCTTGTTTATTGAATTTGAGCAGACCGGTGGGTTGGTATTGGTGAACGTCCATGGGGTTCCCAGGTTGGCGGTTTAAGACGTTCAAAGTAGACGATGAACTTGGGTGCGGTCAACGACGGTGGCCCACCGCGCCAAAAAAATCAGGGATGGGCCTGACAGGGCACTTTAAACCACTTCGAAATCTTCCAGCTGCAATTTTTTGGCGGACAAACGCTTGGCAATGTCCCCTTCGCAGGCCTGGAGCAATCTCTTGGTATTGCCGTCTAGACCACTGATGGTCATGTTGATTTTTCCGCTCCCATCGGAGGATATTTCCACCGAGCACCCGTCCAAAATACCTTCAGAAAAGGTGAAATTAAACAGTTGTTCCCCTTCGGGGCTGTAGCCCACAAAGACTTGGGCAACCAGTTTTTCAAGTAATTCTGGTGGGATAGGGTGTGCGCCGGCCGCGCCTTGGGGGCCCTCTTGGGCTGCGATCGCCTGGGCCTGCGGAGATCCTCCTTCGCCGCCGCCTTGGTGACCCTGCTGGTCTTTGCGCGGGGCATCGGTCGCGCTTTCAATGGCGTTTTCTCGCGCCTCACCGGTCTGCACTTCTTGCTGGGCTTCTTCGGTGCGTTGGGCTTCTTCGCTGTCTTTCACGTCTTCGGTTTGGTGCTCTAAATCGGCTTTTCGATCGGATACCAAGCTGCTGTCTTCGTTCAGTCCTTCGTTGCGCGCCTGATTTTGCACTTTACCGTCTTCTTGGGTCTTCTGTTGATGTTGTCCCAGTACCCCAGAAAAACTCTTGGCTTGTTGCATGAGGCGTTGTTCGTGCAAGGAGCCGCCTCGGCTCATGCGATTGGCACTGTTTTGCCCTTGTTTTTTCTGAGCTTGTTCACCTTGTCGTTGCCCGGCCAAGTGCTCTTTGGTTTGCTTTTCTGTTTGCTGTTTTTCGGCGCCCTGCTGCTTGATTTTGCTCGCAAAGGTTTCGCGTTTTGAATCGGCGCGCTGTTGGTCGCGGTCTGCGCGGTCTTGGGTTTTTTGAGCTTTTTCTGCCTGACGCGCTTGTTCTTGGCGTTGCTGTTCGATTCGGGACGACATGACCTAGGGTTCTCCTTTGGGAAAATGAGCCGCTTGTCCTTCGATTATCGGCCCATCGGCCGTGGGGTTGTTCTCTGGGGGCATGGGCGGCCAAGGCACTGAAAATGCTTGGCTTTTCAGCTCGTGAACCCGTTGTTGCAGATCGGCCACTTCGCGCTGGAGTTCCTGGACTTTCTCCTCTTGCGCCTGTGCCTTTTGCTCCCATTTTTTTGAGTCATCATCGTGGTTAAATTTACGCATGGCGCGTTTGGCCACTTCGGCTCCCACCACAGCGGTGACGGTGGAGCCCAGCGTTTTCGCAAAGAGCCAAAAGGCTTTAGAGACAGGGGATGACCAAATTTTCTTCACACCATTACTCCTTACTTTTTTGCTCGTTCAGTTGGGCAAAATATTGGGCTTGTGCCACGTCATCCATGGCATCTTCTTCCTTGAGACGGAGGTCTCTTTTGACTTCTTTTTGCCATTTCTCTTTATGCTTTTCCAGAGCCTTAAAGGCTTTGGTGGCTTCGAGCATATCGTCCATGGCGTTGTGGGCATCTCGCTGTGCCTGTTTGAGCACTTCTTGTTGTTTATCAATTTCGCCCAAAAATGCCACCTCTTCTTCTTTGAGGCGGGCGATGTGACGATCACCGGCGTTGATTTGGTTGATGTTCATTCCCCCGTTGCGGATTTTATCGGCGTATTCAATTTTCTTGTCTTCCCGAAATTGAATCATGTCGGTGTGACGTTGTTTCATCTCATCGAGTGTCGCCTGTTCTTGGTGCTCAATTTTCTTCTTTTGGGCGTAAACATCTTCCGCTTGGCTTTTTTCTTTTTCGCGAATGTCAAACAGGGTTTGAAGCCGGTAAGAAGGTTTCTTTGCCACGAAGCTGTCCTTTAAAGACTGTCAGCGAAGAGCGACAGCATCTGTTGAACCGTATCGTCCATCGGCGTGGAGTCTTCTGTTCTTTGTTTCAAGAAAGTTTCAACTTCTTCAATTTTATCGATGGCATAATCCACGTTGGAGTCCGTGCCGTAGTTATACGCACCCAACAAAATGAGATCTCGATTTTTTTCGTACGCGGCCAGCACTTCGCGAAGTTTGTTCGCTGCTTGGGTGTGTTCTTCAGAGACCACCGCTTTCATGACCCGGCTGAGTGAGGGCAAAACATCAATGGCGGGCCAATGGTTCCGAGCCCCCAACTCACGATTCAGGATGATATGACCGTCCAAAATACCACGCACCTCATCGGCAATGGGTTCTTCCATATCACCACCTTGAACCAAAATGGTGTACAGCGCGGTGATGGAGCCAATGTGGTTGTTGCCCGTGCGCTCCATGAGGCGCGGGATTTGGGCGAAGACACTGGGGGGATACCCTTGTCGGGCCGGCGGCTCTCCCAAGGCCAATCCGATTTCACGTTGGGCGCGGGCAAAACGGGTGGAGCTGTCCATCATGAACAACACATCTTTGCCTTGATCGCGGAACCATTCCGCCACCGCCGTGGCCACAAAACAGGATTTGAGTCGGACCAATGAGGGGGCATTGGAAGTGGCGCAGACCACCACGCTTTTTTTCAGGCCTTCGTCACCAAGCGATTCATGAATGAATTCTAATACCTCGCGACCACGCTCACCCACCATGCACACCACGACGATTTCAGCTTCAGTGTTGCGGGCGATTTGACCCATGAGAGTGGACTTACCCACACCAGAACCCGCAAAAAGTCCGACCCTTTGACCACGACCCACGGTGAGTAAACCATCGATGGCCCGTACCCCCATCGCGATGGGACGATCCACCGGTTGGCGGGTATACGGATCGGGACAATCGCGCTCTACTTCCCAATCTTGGAGGCCTTCGAGTTGGTCCAATGCGGGACCACCGTCTATGGGTTCACCGGTGCCGCCCAAGGTTCGCCCCAAAAGTTCGTAGCCACACTTAATGGAAAAAGGCTTTCCGGTTGGAATCACCTCTGAGTCGGGACCGATGCCCCGCGCTTCGCCCAAGGGCATCAAAAACACGGAACCATCTTTAAAGCCCACCACCTCGCTTTTGAGTGGGACACCCTCGTTTTTTGGAGATGTCACATAACACATTTCGCCCACGCGAACGCCGGGAACAGATGCTTTGATGATGAGCCCTGTGAGCTCGGTGACGCGACCGCGGACGCGAAAGGGCTGGCTTTCTCGGAGTTGGGCCACTGCCTTTTGCAGTTGTATGACTTTTCCAGCGGGTATTTCATCACCCAACAAGTTTTCTTCGAGACTGTTCATTGAATTGGCTTTCCAGCATTCTGTTGGAGTTTGGTTATTTGTTGTTTGATCTGGGTGCGTTCAGGACCTTCAGGTATGGACTTGAGGTAGTTTTGATAGTGTAAAAGGGCGCGTTCTGGCATGGCCATCTTTTCGTACAAGAGGCCAAAATATTTGTACAGCGCCGGGTCTTCGATGCTTTCCCGTTCGGCCATAAGAATTAAACGCTTGGCTTCCTTGGTATCCCCGTCAACAAAGGCGTGCTCAGAGGCTTTTAATAAACCACTGGCCGTGGTTGGCAGTGCGTTCTCTTGGGTGAGATTGAAAATGTACGCTGCGCCCAAACCGAGACACACGCCAAAGAGGCAAGCGGCCAAAAAAAAACCCAGCGTTTTGGAATCAGGCCGAAAAAAAGATGTTGGTCTTTGCTGATGTGGGTGACCGCCCCAGAAGAATACGCCGGTGGACTGCTGTCGGAAAGGCTGTAGTCTTGTTTTTCTGCTTCTTTGGCGGCTTCGATGTCTTCCGGTGCAAGGGCGAAGTCATCTTCGGCTTGGCAGAATCGAATTTGGACGCGGCCGAGCTCGATGATCTCACCACCTTCGAGTTGCATTTTTGATTCGTTGGCACCGTCGACTAAAATACCGTTGGCGGATTCGAGATCTTCAACAAAATACTGGCTGCCTTCGCGATAAACCCGAGCATGCCTTCGAGAGACCGAACGGTGGATGATCGAAAAATCGGTTTGAGGAATGCGCCCAATGGTGATGTTGTTGTCTAGGAGTGGATACGTTTTGCCCGCGAGATTCGTATTGGTGATCACCAATCGGGGAAGGGCTTGGATTTCGGGGATGGCGGGCTGGGTCACCTGTTCTTTGACCGTTACGGTCAGTTCGTTTTCAGTTTCGAGCTCGAGTTCGGAATCCTCGTTGCTTTCGATGAGGGCCAACTGGGCTTTGTCTGTGCTGCTGGGATTTTCGTCTGTGACCGTTTCAAAGACGCCTTGAATGGCGTTGGTGGTGGTAGGAACGTGGGGGACGTTACCCAGGAGTGCACCTTGTTGTTGGTTGGAGGGCAAGAGTTCCTGCTCTAAATCGGGATCGGAGTCCATGGAGCTCAACAACAACGACCGTTCTTGGGTGGTGGCCACTGGCTCTACCTTGGTCGCTTCTTCTATCGGTGGCAGCGCATTTTCGACCACCAAGGTTTTTTCGATGGTCATCTGCGGTTCGGCGATGGTGGCACCGTTGAGTTCACCGCTGTCGCCAGCCTGATTCAGTAAATTCTGTAAAGCTTCCAACGAGGCATGAATCAATACCGAGTCGGGTGGCGCGTCGCCCAAGCCACCCCATGAATGCATGAGATTTTGGGTGAGGGTGCCCGTATTGGTGACCTCGCCAGCGATGGGCGAACGCCCTTCCACTGAGAGTTCTGACAGTCCGGCCAAGTTGATGCCGGGCTGGGTTTTTAAGGTCTCTTCATCGTCTTCTTCGTTGAGAAGTTGGCTGAGATCACCCTGATAAATTTGAAGCACATAGTCGCCGATTTGCAGGGTGTCGCCATTGTTGAGCGGGGCTTCACCGTCGACCTTTTTGCCGTTCAAGAACGATCCGTTAGAGGATTTGAGATCTTCAAACCCAAACTTATTATCTTCATGAGTGATAATGGCGTGTTGTCGCGAGACATTGCGTTGGGTGAGTCGAATGAGGTTTTCTTCGTCTCGACCTAGGGTGAGTCGCTTCATTTGGAGTGGCACCGCCACCGCCGCGCCTTCATCGTCTTGGATCAATAAATGCCAATCGCTCACAAACAAGCCTCTTCAAGAAAGTACCTTAAGAGTATAATGCGAGGTGCCCCCTCAAAAAAAGCATTTTGTTTTCTTATTTTACATTGGATTCTGGGGCCTTAGCACTGCTAAAGACCTTGGGATTTGAGGTGCGTCAGGGCCGCTTGAACCCATGGATCTTGGTCCAATGC
>MDTD01055952.1_pt1 | contig 24636 bp, 21 predicted proteins | sample 811221 | NCBI WGS metagenome assembly MDTD01 (sample SAMN05326646, study PRJNA326480) | marine metagenome | isolation source: seawater | place: Pacific Ocean: South West | collected 2011 | reverse complement strand
TTTGAATTCGGGGCTGTATCTTCTGCGTTTGTTCATGAACACTCCTTTGGCACAGTGTGCCTCTTTTTAGAAGTGTCCGCAGTAACGGGGTAGAACCCGACCAGCAGCTCGCACCTTTAGTGTGAAGTGAACTTATCCTTCCGGAGGAAATGGATCATTTCCGTAAGAATCCCTCTCACGAAAACGGTTGTCCCTACCGTGGATAAACACCTCACTATGTTGGTTGCGCGCGATGCTGCGGGCTGCCTCCGCTGCATCTCTCTGGGTTCTGTGGTGGGAGGTATCCTTGGAATTCCCTTCACCACGTACAGCCCACCCGTCAGAACGTTTAACGACATGCTGATTCTTACCGGCCATGGTCACTACCTCTAAAAGCAATACACTGTCCATAATGTCAGCATTTCAGACACTGTCAATCACATATTGCGACTCAGAAACCCCCATGGCACTAGATGATGTGTCCAAGGCATACCGCGTAAAGCTGCCGATGACAGATCAGATGCGGTAAGAGCAGACCCTCCAGCTTGTCAGTACCGCCCGCGTGCTGCTCGATCACATGACGGATATTCCACTCGGTTTCCCGTGTGAACAATTCGCGACAAAAAGGACATCGCTTCCCCTGCCACAGCCAAAACCTTAGCACCCGATGTTGGTGGAAGCCTGCCAGCAACGATGGCTCCGTGCAGTTGACGGTGTTTATCCGCAGTTGGCCCTACCGTTCATAGGCACCCTCTCCAACACCCTATTTAACAGGGTGCCGGAAGGACCACCACGAGAGCGCGCAGCTCCGTAGGTTCGGGGGGTTGTTTTAGGAGGGACTTCGGTCGCGATCAACGGCGGAGCCAGCTTCATCGCGACTAAAGTCGCTCCTACCGCGATTTTCAACCGCTGCGGCAAGATACGGAGCCGCGCGGGAAGCAACCTCGGAGCGTCTCGTCGTGGTCCCCCTTCCGGGACCCTGTCAAACAGGATGTTTGACCGGGAGCCCCCAGGGACGGGTTCACGGCGTTCCCGGAAGGGGGACCACGACGAGACGCGGCCAGGATGGAGGGCCCGGGCTTCGCTTCCCGCTCAAGGACAAGCAGACATAAAAAACCCCCGCCGAAGCGGGGTTTTTTTATAGGGGGTCGGTATGACCGGGAGGCTTACATCATGCCGCCCATGCCACCCATACCGCCCATGCCACCCATGTCCGGGGCGCCGGCGCCGGGGTTTTCTTCCGGCTTGTCGGCCACCATGGCTTCGGTGGTGATCATCAGGCCGGCGATGGACGCCGCAGCCTGCAGAGCGGAGCGAGTTACCTTGGCGGGGTCCAGGATGCCCATTTCCAGCATGTCGCCGTACTCGCCGCTGGCGGCGTTGTAGCCGTAGTTGCCGGAACCGTTACGCACTTCCTGTACCACCACGGACGGCTCGCCGCCGGCGTTGTGGACGATCTGGCGCAGCGGCGCTTCGAGAGCGCGGATCACCAGCGCGATGCCGGCGTTCTGCTCTTCGTTGTCGCCTTTCAGGTCGCCGATGCTGGTCAGGGCGCGCACCAGGGCCACGCCGCCGCCGGGCACCACGCCTTCTTCAACGGCCGCGCGGGTGGCGTGCAGGGCGTCGTCGACGCGGGCTTTCTTCTCCTTCATCTCCACTTCGGTGGCCGCGCCGATCTTGATCACGGCCACGCCGCCGGCCAGCTTGGCCACGCGCTCTTGCAGCTTCTCGCGGTCGTAGTCGGAGGAGGAGTTGTCGATTTCCTTGCGGATCTGCTCGACGCGGGCGTCGATGTCGCCCTGCTCGCCTTTACCGCCCACCACGGTGGTGTTTTCCTTGTCGATGTTGACCTTCTTGGCGGAGCCCAGGTCCTCCAGGGACACGTTCTCCAGGCTCAGGCCCACTTCCTCGGAAATCACGGTACCGCCGGTGAGGATGGCGATGTCCTGCAGCATGGCCTTGCGGCGGTCACCGAAGCCCGGCGCTTTCACGGCGGCGCACTTGATGATGCCGCGCATGTTGTTGACCACCAGGGTGGCCAGCGCTTCGCCTTCGATGTCCTCGGCGATGATCATCAGCGGACGACCGGCCTTGGCCACGTTCTCCAGCACCGGCAGCAGTTCGCGGATGTTGGAGATCTTCTTGTCAACGAGCAGGATGTAGGGGTCCTCGAGCTCCACCTGCATCTTCTCGTTGTTGTTGATGAAGTACGGGCTCAGGTAGCCGCGGTCGAACTGCATGCCTTCCACGACTTCCAGCTCGTTGATCAGCGCCTGGCCTTCCTCGACGGTGATCACGCCTTCCTGACCGACCTTCTCCATGGCCTGGGCGATGATTTCACCCACGGACTTGTCGGAGTTGGCGGAGATGGTGCCCACCTGCTCGATGCTCTTGGTGTTGTCACACGGGGTGGACAGGGACTTGAGCTGCTCGACCACGGCGTCGGTGGCTTTGTCGATGCCACGCTTGAGGTCCATCGGGTTCATGCCGGCGACGACCGCCTTCAGACCTTCGTTGACGATGGACTGGGCCAGCACGGTGGCGGTGGTGGTGCCGTCACCGGCTTCGTCGTTGGCCTTGGAAGCCACTTCCTTCACCAGCTGGGCGCCCATGTTCTCGAACTTGTCTTCCAGTTCGATTTCCTTGGCCACGGACACGCCGTCCTTGGTGATGGTGGGCGCGCCGAAGGATTTCTCCAGCACCACGTTGCGGCCTTTCGGCCCCAGGGTCACCTTGACCGCGTCGGCCAGGGTGTTCACGCCCTTGGCCATGCGCTGGCGGGCGGAGTCACGGAACAATACTTCTTTCGCCATTGTGTGTTACCTCTGCAAATTCGTTGTTACCGGCACAAATGGTTTCCGGCACGGCCGGAACGAGCCCGGCGGCCTTGCCTTGGCGGCCGATCAGCCTTCAATAACGGCCAGAATCTCGGCTTCGCTCATGATCAGCAGCTCTTCGCCTTCCACCTTGACGGTGTTGCCGGAGTACTGACCGAAGATCACCTTGTCGCCTACCTTCACATCCAGGGGGCGCACTTCGCCGCTGTCCTGGATCTTGCCGTTGCCGGCGGCGATCACTTCGCCACGGGACGGCTTCTCGGCGGCGGAACCCGGCAGCACGATACCGCCGGCGGTCTTGGTTTCTTCCTCCTCGCGGCGCACCAGCACGCGATCATGCAAAGGACGGATTTTCATGGTCTCCATTCTCCAAGGTCGTAATCAAAGGTTAGCGGGATTACCCGAGAACCGGATTAGCACTCTCACGGTTTGAGTGCTAATCATAGTTACCGCGACTTGTCAGTCAATAGGCGCGGGCGGGAAATGCCGCCCCGACACCGTGTCCAGCGAGATGGGGACGTGAAGGCGGGTTTCAAGGGAAGCTTGTGTCATTGGCCCGGCCCGGTCCGGTGGGCATACTCCGGGTTTTCTTCGACAAGGAGCGACCCATGGATCTCAATGACAAAGTAGTGGTGGTCACCGGCGCCGGCCGCGGGCTGGGCCGCGCCATCGCCGAGAATCTGGCCGGCCAGGGCGCGCGCATCGCCTGCGTGGACCTCAACGAAGAGGACCTGCGCGACACCGTAGCCCGCTGCGAGGGCGCCGGCGGCGAGGCCAAGAGCTACCTGGCCAACGTGGCCCGGGAGGACGAGGTGACCGCCCTGTTCGACGAGGTGGCGGCGGACTTCGGCGCCGTTCACGGCCTGGTCAACAACGCCGGCATCACCCGCGACGGCCTGCTGATCAAGTACAAGGACGGCGAGGTGCAATCCACCATGAGCCTGCAGCAGTGGCAGGCGGTGATCGACGTGAACCTGACCGGCGTGTTCCTGTGCGGCCGGGAGGCGGCGCGCCGCATGCTGGAGGGCGGCGTGGACGAGGGCGTGATCGTCAACATCTCCTCCATCGCCCGCCAGGGCAGCTTCGGGCAGACCAACTACGCCGCCGCCAAAGCCGGGGTGGTGGCCATGGCCGAGGTGTGGGCCCGGGAACTGGCCCGCCACAATATCCGCACCGGGGTGGTGGCGCCGGGCACCATCAATACCGACATGATCGCCGCCATGAAGCCTGAAGCCCGGGACCGCCTGGTGGCCGGCGTGCCGCTCAAGCGCCTCGGCGAGCCGGAGCACATCGCCCGCTCGGTGCGCTTCATCTTCGAGAACGACTACTTCACCGGCCGCGTGATCGAGACCGACGGCGGCCTGCGGTAACGGCGCGCCGTGGATGATCGCGGCTGAAGCCGCTCCCACGGCCAAGCGCCGGGGAGCGGCTCGCGCATTGGAGCGGGTGTTATGAACGCCGAATTCCGAGACGCGGTTTACCAGATCGTCGGCGCCATCCCGGCGGGCCGTGTGGCCAGCTACGGCCAGGTGGCGCGGCAGGCGGGCTGGCCGCGCCATGCGAGGTTCGTGGGGCGCTTGATGGGGCAGCTGCCAGAGGGCAGCGCGCTGCCCTGGCACCGGGTGATACGCGGCGATGGCGGCCTGCCCCTGCTGGGCACGCCCAGCGGCGAGGTCCAACTGCGCCGGCTCGCCGAGGAAGGGGTGGCGGTCATCGGCAACCGGGTGCCGAAGCGCTGCTTCTGGGCGCCCGGAGAAGATGGCCGGCGCTGATCCGTTTCAGCCGCGATTCCCTTCAGCCGCGCCCCTGGTCCGGCGCCGCCCGACCGTAGCGCAACCACCACAGCACCAGCAGAATGCCGGGCACGCCGAGCAATGCCGCGTAGTTGAAGAACAGGGGATAGCCGGCGGCCTTCACCACCTCCCCGGAGAAGCCACCGATGAACTTGCCCGGCAGGGTCATCAGGGAGCTGAACAGGGCGAACTGGGTGGCGCTGAAGTTGCGGTTGGTGAGGCTGGACATGAAGGCGATCAGCGCCACGTTGGCGAAGCCACCGAACAAATTGTCGGCGCTAATCACCGCCGCCAGCCAGGCCAGGGCCGCCCAGCGCACCTGCTCGGGCTCCACCACCACCTGGGTCACCGGCGAATAGGTGGCCATCACCGCGAACAGCAGGTTGGTGAGCGCCACGCCCACCGCCCCCACCAGCATCGAGCGTCCCAGCCCCCAGCGCAGCACCGCCAGGCCGCCCACGGCGGAACCCAGAATGGTCATGAAGAAGCCGAAGAACTTGGCCACCGTGGCGATTTCGTTCTTGGTGTAGCCGATGTCCAGGTAGAAGGGGTTGGCCATCACCCCCATGGTGATGTCGCTGATGCGGTAGATCGCCACCAGGGCCAGCAACCCCAGGGCCAGGGTGCCGTAGCGCTTGAGGAAATCCCGGAACGGCGCGATCAGGGCGGTTTCCAGCCATTGCGCCGGATGCCGGCCAAAGCTCTGGCGCGGCGGCGTGTCCGGTTCGCGGATGATCAGGGTGGTGACCACGCCCACGGCCATCAGCCAGGCCATGACGTGGTAGGCGCCGTTCCAGGAATCGTAGCTGGCGATGTAGAAGGCGCCGGCGCCGGCCACCAGCATGGCCACCCGGTAGCCGAGGATGTAGGTGGCCGCCATGGCGCCCTGGAAGGAGTCGTCGGCGGAATCGATGCGGTAGGCGTCGATGCAGATGTCCTGGGTGGCGGAGCAGAACGCCACCAGCAGGGCCAGTTGCGCGAAGCGCTCCAGGTGCCCCACCGGTTCCACCAGCGCCATCGCCGCCAGGGACAGGCCGATGCCGATCTGGGCGAGCAGCAGCCAGCTGCGCCGCTGGCCCAGGGCGCGCCCCAGCAGGGGCAGCTTGAGGCGGTCCACCACCGGTGCCCAGAACACCTTGATGGAAAACATGATGCCCACCCAGCTGAAATAGCCGATGGCGGCCCGGTCCACGTCCGCGTCCGCCAGCCAGGCGGACAGGGTGGAAAACACCAGCAGATAGGGCAACCCGGCGGAGAAGCCCAGGAACAGCATGACCACCACCCGGGGGTGGCTGTACAGCCGCCAGGCGGTCCACAGGGAATCACGCAAATCAGGCATCGGGGCTCCGTCCCATCAAAGCGCTCATGGTCCGGGTTTCGCCGCCCGCGCACAACCGGCCCGCGCACAACCGGAATGGCGCCGCCGCCCGGCAACGCCTAGCATGTCGCCATGACCAGCCACCACGACACCCCCGCCTGGCACCTCACCGGGGCCGGCAACATGGGCACCCTGGCCGCCTTCTACCTGCGCGCCGCCGGTTTTCCGGTGGCGCTGGCGCGCGGCGACGGACGGCGCAAGACGCTCACCTTCGAGGACGGGCGCGCGCCGCGCGACCTGGACATCCCGGCCGCCCCGGCGACGCCGATCCGCCACCTGGTGGTGGCCTGCAAGGCGCCCTGGTCCGCCGCCGCCCTGGAAGGCCTGTCGCTGGCGCCGGACGTTACCGTGCTGCGCCTGCAGAACGGCCTGGGCAGCCTGGACGGTCTGCTGCCCGCCGGCGCCGATCTGATCGAGGTGGTGACCACCTCGGCGGTGAAGGGGCGTCACCCGGAACATCGGGTGGTGGCGGAGAACGATACCTGGATGGGCCGCGCCACGGCGGGGCCGGCGCCGGCCTGGTTTCCGGCCCTGGCGGCGGCCTGGCCGGGCCTGGAGTGGGCGGCGCCGATCCGCCCGCGGCAGTGGCGCAAGCTGGTGGCCAACGCGGTGATCAACCCGCTCACCGGGCTCCACGACGTGGCCAACGGGCTTCTGCTGGACGATCCGGATCTGGCGGCCCGGGCGGCACGGCTGGCGGACGAGGCGGACACCCTGCTGCGCGCCCTGGACCCGGCCTGGCCCGGCGATTCCCGGGCCCAGGTGGCGGCGGTGATGCGCGCCACCGCCGGCAACACCTCGTCCATGCGCGCCGACATGCAGCGCGGCGCGATCACCGAGATCGAGGCGATCAACGGCTGGCTGCTGCGCCAGGCGGATGCGCTGGGCCTGGACCTGCCCGCCCACCGGGCCATCGTCGCCGCCGTCCGCGCCCGCCAGCCCTAGCGGTTGCTACCGCTCGCCGCGCCGCACCCATTGCGGTTCCGGGGTTTCGGTGCGCTGGTTGATCAGCCTGGCCATCACGAACAGCAGGTCGCCGAGGCGGTTGAGCACCGCCCGGCTCTCCGGATTGACGCCGTCATCGGTGGCGGCCAGGGCCACCAGGTCGCGCTCGGCGCGGCGCGCCAGGGTGCGGCAGTGGTGGCACCAGGCCGCCGACGGATGGCCACCGGGCAACACGAATTCGCGCAGCGGCGGCAGCTCCGCGTTGAGGGTATCGGCCTGGGACTCCACCTCCACCAGGTCTTCCTCGGTGAGGGTCACGGTACCCGGCACTGCCAGCTCGCCGCCCAGATCGAACATCAGCTGCTGCACGGTTTCCAGCAGGCCGTCCAGGTCCGGATCCAGGTCCCGGGCGCGCAGCACGCCCAGGGCGCTGTTGAGCTCGTCCAGGCTGCCCAGGGCCCGGATCCGGGGGTGGTCCTTGGCCACCCGGGAGCCGTCCGCCAGGCCGGTGCGGCCGTCATCGCCGCTGCGCGTGATCACCCGGTTGATGCGGGTTTTGCCTTTGTTTTCGTCGCTCATAACACACCGTCCGAATTGGTTTGGGCGGCCGTACCGGCCGCCGATACAGGATGAAGGATACAGGATAAATGGGAAGGACCCGGTGTGGGCGGAAAGGCTTGCGTGCTTGCAAGGGCGATTTTGCTCCAAACGCAGAAGCGCGAAGCACGCCCCTACCCGTCTCTCCGACCCTTTCTCCGCGCTGTACCCTGCATCCTGTATCCTGTATCGGGCGGCAACGCCGCCCCCGGGATTTTGAAAGAATGTGCAAGACACTGGGTCCGCCGGCGCCGGGCCCGTAAACTGGCGCTTCACTCCCGGTGAGGCCGCCGCCGCCATGGGCATCCGCAACAAACTCTTCGTGACCTTCCTGGCCACCTTCCTGGTTCTGATCCTGGCGGCCAGCGGGTTCTTTTTCTTCGCCTTCGAGCGCAGCCTCAGCAAATACATCGACGAGCGCCAGCAGGCCCAGGTGGAGCGCCTGGCGGAGCACCTGGGCGTGCTCTACGCCCAGCGCGGCAGCTGGCGTTTCCTGCTTGAGGAGCCACGCCTGCTGGGCCGGCTGTACTGGCTGGCCGGGGACCGCGAGACACGCCGCGAGCGCGGCGAGGGCAAGCGCCCGGACGCGCCCCGCCACCTCACCCTGCTGGCCCCGGACAAGCGCCCGCTGCTGGGTCCGCCGCCGCCCTCGCGCCTGAGCCAGCGGGTGCCGATCCACGCCGGCGGCGACCTGGTGGGCTGGCTGGCCTACCCGGATCAGGAGGCGATCCGCGACAAGCTGGACCGCCGCTTCCAGGAGCGCCTGCTGCGCTTCATGGCGACCATGGCGGTGGTCGGCCTGGTGCTGTCGCTGCTGGTGTCCTGGTTGCTGGCGCGCCACCTGGTGGCGCCGGTGACCGCCCTCACCCGCCATACCCGGCGCCTGCGCGAGGGCGAGTACCAGGCGCGGCTGACCAGCCAGCGCCGCGACGAGCTGGGCGAGCTGATTCATCACGTGAACAGCCTGGGCGAGCGTCTCGATCAGGGCCGCCAGGCCCGCCAGCGCTGGTTCTCGGACATCGCCCACGAGCTGCGCACGCCGTTGTCGGTGCTGCAGGGCGAGCTGGAAGCCATGGTGGACGGCGTGCGCCCGCTCAACCAGGAAGGCGTGGCGGCCCTGGAAGCCCAGGTGCGCCAGCTCACCCACCTGGTCAACGACCTGCACGACCTGGCCCTGGCCGACGCCGGCAATCTGCGCTATCACTTCCGCCCGCTGGATCTGGACAGCCTCTGCGAGGACGCCCTGGACGCGGTGCGCCCGGCCCTGGAACGGCGCGGCGTGACGCTGGACACCACCCTGCCGCCGGCGCCGATCAGCGGCGACCCGGTGCGGTTGCGGCAGCTGTTGGACAACCTGCTGCAGAACAGCCTCAAATACACCGATGAAGGCGGCCGGGCGCGGCTGGTGCTGGACGCCGACGGCGACCAGTGGCGGCTGACCCTGGACGACAGCGCCCCCGGCGTGCCCGACGAGGCGCTGCCGCGCCTGTTCGATCACCTTTACCGGGTGGAAAGCTCACGCAACCGGGACACCGGCGGCGCGGGCCTGGGGCTGGCCATCGGCCAGCGCATCGTGGAGGCCCATGGCGGCACGATCGAGGCGCTGCACAGCCCGCTCGGTGGCCTGCGCATCATCGTGCGCCTGCCACGACGGACGTAGCGGCATCAACCGGAGGAAGGCCCGATGGCGAACATTCTGATCGTGGAGGACGAGCCCCGGCTTGCCGAGCTGCTGGCCGACTACCTGCGCCACAGCCATTTCCAGCCGGAGCACACCGCCAGCGCGGTGGAGGCGGAACGGCGGGTGCGCGAGGGGCACTTCGACGCCGTGCTGCTGGACCTGATGCTGCCGGACGGCGACGGCATGGAGGTGTGCAAGGCGATCCGCCGCTTCTCCGAGGTACCGGTGCTGATGATCACCGCCCGGGTGGAGGAAGTGGACCGCCTGCTGGGCCTGGAAATCGGCGCCGACGACTACATCTGCAAGCCGTTCAGCCCCCGGGAGGTGGTGGCCCGGGTCAAGGCGGTGCTGCGCCGCGCCCGGGGCGAACCCCGGGACCGGGAGGCCGGCCTGACCCTGGACCGCCACCGCTTCGAAGCGGTACACGGCGAAACCCGGGTGGCGCTCACCGCCATCGAGTTCGAGCTGCTCGCCACCCTTGCCCGCCAGCCCGGGCGTATCTGGAGCCGCGACCAGCTCATGGACGTGATCTATTCGGATCACCGGGTGGTGTCCGACCGCACCATCGACAGCCACATCCGCAAGCTGCGGCGCAAACTCGGCGAGGGACTGGGCGGCGATCATGACTGGATCGGCAGCGTGTACGGGGTGGGGTACCGGTTGCAGACGCCCGAGGATCGCGACTGAAGTCGCTCCTACGGAGTGTCTGTAGGAGCGACTTCAGTCGCGATCTGATGATAGGCACCTCAACGGCGATGTTTCCATGGTTCGTGCATCCTGAATGCACATTCCCGGGCGACACTGGTTTCAACGCCGGCAAACGGCCGGCCTGGAACAGCGACCCTCAAGGAGGTTGACCATGAAGAAAGCCACGACCCTCGCCCTGGTTCTGCTCACCGGCGCCACCCTGGCCGGTACCGCCGCCGCCGAGCCGCCCCGCGGCCCGCAGCCGGAGCGGATGGTGGAGCACATGAGCCGCCAGCTGGACCTCACCGAGGACCAACAAGCCCGCATGAAGACGATCTTCGAGGAGCAGGGCGAAAAGATGCGCGCCCTGCACGACGAAACCCGCCAGCGCATCGACGGCGTGCTCACCAAGGAGCAGCGCGCCAAGGCGGAACAGCTGCGCGAGCAGCGCCAGGAAAAATGGGAAGCCCGCAAGGACAAGTGGAAGGAGCGCCGCGACCAGCGCTGATCCCCCCCCGCGCGGAACGAAAAAGCCCCGACCTAAAAAGGCCGGGGCTTTTTTGTGGTTCGCGGTTTCGCCGATCGCCTTTCGCGACTGAAGCGGGGTGCCGCCCAGTCGCTCCTACATGGCTCCGTAGGAGCGACTTCAGTCGCGATCCGCGATTGGGGTTTACAGCAACGCGCGCCGCATATCGCTCAACAGCTGGCTCAGGTAGCTGGTGAAACGCGCCGCGTCGGCGCCGTCGATCACGCGGTGATCATAGGACAGCGACAGCGGCAGCGTCAGGCGCGGCTGGAACGCCTGGCCGTCCCACACCGGTTTGGTGTCGGAACGGCTGACGCCCAGAATCGCCACTTCCGGCCAGTTGACGATGGGGGTAAAGGCGGTGCCGCCAATGCCGCCCAGCGACGAGATGCTGAAGGTGGCGCCCTTCATGTCCGCCGGTGACAGCTTGCGGTCCCGGGCCTTGGCGGCCAGCTCGCCCATTTCCAGGGCGATGTCCTTGAGCCCTTTCTTGTCGGCGTCGCGGATCACCGGCACCACCAGACCATTGGGCGTGTCCACGGCGATGCCGATGTGCACGTAGTCCTTCATGATCAGGGCTTCGCCGCTCACTTCCAGGGAGCTGTTGAAGCGCGGGAATTCCCGCAGCGCGTTGGCGCAGGCCTTGACCAGGAAGGCCAGCATGGTGAGCTTGACGCCCTCCTTCTCCAGCGCCTTGTTCTGGCTCTTGCGGAAGGCTTCCAGCTCGGTGATGTCCGCCTCGTCGAACTGGGTCACGTGGGGGATGGTGACCCAGCTGCGGTGCAGGTTTTTCGCCGCCACCTTGCGCAGCTTGTTGAGCTCCTGGCGCTCCACCGGACCGAACTCGCTGAAGTCGATCTCCGGCAGGTCCGGCATGCCGGCGCCGCCGGCGGCGGGCGGGTTCTCCAGCCGCTGCTTGATCAGCGCGTGCACGTCTTCCTTGAGGATGCGGTCCTTGGGCCCGCTGGGCGCCACGTCGGCCAGGTCGATGCCGGTTTCCCGGGCCAGCTTGCGCACCGCCGGACCGGCGTGCACGGAACTGGAGGGTTTGCCCTCGACCCGCTCCGGCGTTTCCGGCGCGGCGCTCTGCCGGTCGGCTTGCGAGGGTTTCTGGTCCAGGTCGGATTGCCGGGAACGGGCTGGTTTCGAGTCACCCTGCTCCTTCGAGGCGGATTTCTCCGACGAGCCTTTGTTGGAGGCCCCCTTGCTGGCAGAGCCCTGGTCGGAGCCGCCTTCACCGCCGCCGGCGGTTTCCAGCTCCATCAGGTCGGTGCCGGTGCCGATCTTGTCGCCCACCTTCACCAGCAGCTTCTTCACCGTGCCCGCTTCCGGGCAAGGGACTTCCAGGGACGCCTTGTCGGATTCGATCACCAGGATGGTCTGCTCGGCCTCGACGCTGTCGCCCTCGGCCACGTTGATCTCGATGATCTCCGCTTCGTCGATGTCGCCCAGGTCCGGCGCCGGCACGGTGCGGGTACCGCCCTTGGCGGCCGGGGCATTGTCGGCGTCGTCGTTGTCGGCGTTATCGGCGCCATCGTTTTCGACGGCGCCGTCATCGCGACTGAAGTCGCTCCTACGTTCGTCTTCATCAGCCTGGGCGTCGCCCTGGTCGGCGGTATCGTCGCCACCGTCGTCACCGGCCACGTCCAGGTCCAGGAGCGGGTCGCCCTCCTTTACCTGATCCCCGGCTTTCACTTTCAATTCCAGCACCGTGCCCGCCTTCGGGCAGGGCACTTCCAGCGACGCCTTGTCGGATTCCAGCACCACGATGGTGTCTTCGGCCTCGACGGTGTCGCCTTTCTTGACGGATACCTCGATGACGTCAACAGGATCACTGCTGCCGACATCGGGTACCCGGATGGTTTCCTTGCTCACAGGTCACTCCTTCTGAGAGTTCAGTGCGTCACCGGATAGGGTTTTTCCGGATCAATGCCGTATTTCTTGATCGCCTCCTTGACGGTGGCGGCGTCCACTTCGCCCTGATCGCGCAGCGCGCTGAGCGCCGCCAGGGTCACGAAGTAGCGATCCACTTCGAAGAAGCTGCGCAGCTTGGCGCGGGAATCGCTGCGGCCGTACCCGTCGGTGCCGAGCACCGTGTAGGGCGCTTTTACCCAGGGACGGATCTGGTCGGCGTAGGCCTTGATGTAGTCGGTGGAGGCGATTACCGGGCCCTGGCGCTTGTCCAGGCACTGTTCCACCCAGGTGGGAGCCACCTTCATGTCCGGCTTGAGCATGCGGTCGCGGTCGGCGCGCAGGCCCTCGCGGCGCAGTTCGTTGAAGCTGGTCACGCTCCACACGTCGGCGGCCACGCCGAAGTCCTCACGCAGCAGCTCGGCGGCCGCTTCCACTTCGCGCAGGATGGTGCCGGAACCGAGCAGCTGCACGCGCTTGGCCTTCTTGCCGCTCTTGCCCTTGCCTTCACGCAGCAGATACATGCCCTTGCGGATGCCTTCCTCGGCGCCCTTGGGCATGGCCCCGTGCTGGTAGTTCTCGTTCATCAGGGTGAGGTAGTAGTAGACGTTCTCATGGTCCTGATACATGCGGCGCAGACCGTCCTGCAGGATCACCGCCAGCTCGTAGGCGTAGGTGGGATCGTAGCTCACGCAGTTGGGCACGGTGCTGGCCAGTACGTGGCTGTGGCCGTCCTGGTGCTGCAGGCCCTCGCCGTTGAGCGTGGTGCGCCCGGCGGTGCCGCCCAGCAGGAAGCCGCGTGCCTGGCTGTCGCCGGCGGCCCACCAGAAGTCGCCGGTGCGCTGGAAGCCGAACATGGAGTAGTAGATGAAGAACGGGATCAGCGTGAAATCGTGCACGCTGTAGCTGGTGGCGGCGGCGATCCAGGCGCTCATGGCGCCGGCCTCGTTGATGCCTTCCTCGAGGATCTGCCCTTTCTTGTCTTCCCGGTAGAACATCATCTGACCGGAGTCCTCGGGCTCGTACTGCTGGCCCTTGGAGGAATAGATGCCAAGCTGCCGGAACATGCCTTCCATGCCGAAGGTGCGGGCTTCGTCGGGAACGATGGGTACCACGCGCTTGCCCACGTTCTTGTCCTTGATCAGGGCGCTGAGCATGCGCACGAACGCCATGGTGGTGGACAGTTCACGCTCGCCGCTGCCTTCCAGGAAGTTCTGGAAGATGTCCAGCTCCGGCACGGTCAGCGACTGGCTGGCCTCGCGCCGGCGCACCGGCATGTAGCCGCCCAGTTTCTCGCGCTGCTCGTTCATGTAGCGCATTTCCGGGGAATCGGCGCCCGGGTGATAATACGGCAGCTCCTTGAGCTGCTCGTCGTCGAGGGGAATATCGAAGCGGTCGCGGAATTCCTTGAGGCTGTCCAGATCCATTTTCTTCATCTGGTGCGCCTTGTTGACCGCCTCGCCAGCGCCGGTGGCGTAGCCCTTCACGGTTTTCGCCAGGATCACCGTGGGCTTGTCGCTGTTCACCGCCTGATGGTACGCCGCGTACACCTTGAACGGGTCGTGGCCGCCACGGTTGAGGCGGTACACGTCCTCGTCGCTCATGTGCTCGACCATCTTCTTCAGCTCCGGGTATTTGCCGAAGAAGTGCTCGCGGGTGTAGGCGCCGCCCTCTTTCTTGTAGGCCTGGTACTCACCGTCCACCGCTTCTTCCATGCGGCGGCGCAGCAGACCTTGGGAATCCTTCTCCAGCAGAGGGTCCCAGAGCCGGCCCCAGACCACCTTGATCACGTTCCAGCCGGCGCCACGGAACAGGCTTTCCAGCTCCTGGATGATCTTGCCGTTGCCGCGCACCGGGCCATCCAGGCGCTGCAGGTTGCAGTTGACCACGAACACCAGGTTGTCGAGCTGCTCGCGGCCGGCCATGGACAGCGCGCCCAGGGATTCCGGCTCGTCCATCTCGCCGTCGCCGAGGAACGCCCAGACCTTGCGTTTGCGGTCGGGGATCAGCTCCCGGTTCTGCAGATACTTCATGACGTAGGCCTGGTAGATGGCCTGCATCGGGCCGAGCCCCATGGATACGGTGGGGAACTGCCAGAAATCCGGCATCAGCCAGGGGTGGGGGTAGGAGGACAAACCCTCGCCGTCCACTTCGCGGCGGAAGTTGTCCATCTGGTCCTCGCTGATGCGCCCTTCCAAATAGGCCCGCGCATAGATACCCGGCGCCGAGTGGCCCTGGTAGTAGACCAGGTCACCGGGGTTGTCGTCGTGGGGGGCGTGGAAGAAATGGCTGAAACCGATGTCGTAGAGCGTGGCCGAGGACGCGAAGCTGGCGATGTGCCCGCCCAGTTCGTCGTCGTTCATGTTGGCCTTGGCCACCATGGCCAGCGCGTTCCAGCGAATCAGGGAACGGATACGGCGTTCCATGTAGATATCACCGGGAATCGGCGCTTCGTCCTTGGGGGCGATGGTGTTCAGGTAGGGGGTGTTCAGGTGGGTCCGGATCGCGCCCTGTTCCTGGGCTTCGTTGGTGAGGGTTTCCAGCAGCCAGGTGGCCCGCTCCGGCCCCTCCCGCTCGAGCACCGACTCCAGTGCCTCGAGCCACTCCCGCGTTTCCGCCGGATCGACATCGTCGAAGAAGTTTCTTTTCTGCATGGGCGTGCGTCCTTTATCGCGTTGCCAAGGCCGGCGCGGGATCGCCACGCCGACATGGGTAAGAAAAACGGCCGGGGTAAATAGGCCGTCTCTCGGTATCTTAACAGGTCCCGTGACCGGGCAGCCACGGAGGCCCGGACGGGAAATTGCAACAGGATGGCTCCGACCCGCGATCCGCTTCAGGCCGCCAGCAGAGTCCACAGGGCGGACAGGATCAGCCACACGGCCAGGGCCCGCAGCAGCAGGCCCTGCAGGGCCTCCAGCCGGTCCACGCCGTGTTGGAAGCGGTCCTCGTCCGGGGCGGTCTCCCGCTCCAGGCCCGCTTCCGCCACCGCCGCCAGCAGGGCGCCGCCGTCGTCCAGGCGCCACAGGCGGCCGCCGGCGGCGTCGATCACCGCGCCGAAATGCCCCACCAGCGCCAGGGCCAGAGTGGTCAGGCGCGCCGGAATCCAGCACAGGGCGGCGTCCAGGCTGCGCGCCCAATCGCCGCCGTCCGGATTGCGCGCCAGCCAGGCCCGGTTCAGTACCAGCAGCAACGCCGCGCCGAACCCCAGGACGGTGACCCAGAACACCACCGCGAACAGCAGGGCGGCGCGCCTTAGCACGCATCGCTCCAGGTCAGCGAACCAGGCCGCGTCGCATTCCCCGGCGGCCAGGCCGAAGGCGTCGTCGGCGCCCCGGGCCAGGGCCTCGCGGTCGTTCATGCGGCCGCGCACCAGCAGGGTGTCCAGGCTGCGGAACTCGCTTTCCACCCCCACCATCCAGAGCACCAGGACGGTGCCCAGCACCAGGGTGGCCAGCGCCCCCAGGGCACCGTCGAACCAGCCGAACAGCAGGGCCACGAGCAACGCCGGCAGCGCCACCGCCAGCCACCAGGCCAGGGTGCCCGTCCCCGGCGACAGCGAGGCCAGCAAACGCCGGTGCCTGTCATCACGGCTCAACCAGGCGGGCCAGCCGCCGTCCCGGCGGCGCAGAGCCAGCGCCAGAAGCAACACCAAGAATTTCATCCCGGTTCCTCCCAACAGGGTTCACCCCGCATCATACGGGACCGACGGACACGCCGCGATCAGGACTGCAGGCGGCTCCAGTCGAACGCCGGGCCCGGGTCGGTCTTGCGGCCCGGGGCAATGTGTTCATGGCCGGTGATGGTGTCCCGCGAGAGCCCGCGGTAATGGGCGATCAGCGTGTCCAGCAGCGCGTTCAGGCGGCGGTACTGGGCCTCCTCGTAGGGAATATGGTCGGCGCCTTCCAGCTCGATGCCCAGGGCGAAGTCGTTGCAGTTGTCCCGGCCTCGCCAGCTCGACACCCCGGCGTGCCAGGCGCGGCGGTCGCAGGCCACGAACTGCACCAGCTCGCCGTCACGGCGGATCAGGAAATGCGACGACACCTTGAGGTCGCGGATGGTCTGGAAATAGGGGTCGGCGTCCGGATCCAGGCGATTTTGGAAGAACGCTTCGATGTGGGCGCCGCCGAAACGCTCCGGCGGCAGGCTGATGTTGTGGATCACCACCAGGGCGATGTCGTCCGGGTCCGGCCGTTCATTGAAATTCGGCGACGGCACCCGGCGTGCCTGGTCGATCCAGTGGTCGGTAAAAGTCAGCATGGGGGGTAGTTTCCGGCGGCAAGCGGCAAGCTGCAAGCTGCGAACCGCCCCGGTGACGTCAGCGCGAACGGGCTGCCGTTGCGAGTTCAACAAGTTGCAAGTTGAAAGTTACAAGTTGAAGCGCGGGCGAGGGCCAGGAGGCGGGACGGCCATACCCGCGCTTAAGGGAATGAGGCGCCTGCAACCGCTTGCCGGTCGAAGACCGCGGGAAAGTTGTGCGGTCACTCGCTTCAACTTGCAACTTGTAACTTGCAACTTTCAACTTGCGCCCGGCGCCCGGCGCACGACCCGTCCGCCCGCACGGCTACCGGTCGTTTCCGGCTTCAGCCGTCGTGGCGGCGGCGCAGGTCGCCGATCACCGCTTCCAGGGCGCGATCGAACAGGGCGCCGTCCTCGATCAGACGGACCTCGCCGGCCTCCAGGGCGGTACCCAGCTCGCGGGCCTCGTACTCGCGCACCTTGATGCCGCGACGGTTGATGAACACCAGCTTGGCGCCGTCACGGAGATTGGCGGCCAGCTTGACGCGCTGGGCGTCCTCGCCCTCGCCCAGCTCCAGCCACTGGCCGGCGCGCAACTGGCGGGCCCGGCGCACCTCGTCGTGGTCGTCGGGCAGCAATGCCCGGGCGGCGTCCGGTTCCGGCGCCGGCTCCGGCGCCTTGGGCACGGTGACGCGCTCGGTGTCCAGGCCTTCCAGCAGGGTCTCGTGGACCCGCGCCAAATCGTCCAGCAGGGCGCGGCGCTCGGCGGCGTCGTATTCGATGCTCCCCAGGCCGTGCTCCAGGGCCCGGCGCAGCTTGGGGGACAGGTCGCGCAGCTTTTCCAGGGTGGCCTGGTCCCGGTGCGGCAGCACGCTCCAGATCAGCGCGTCCACCACCTTGGCCTGACGGCGCCAGGTGTCGCTGCCCTCGCCGTCGCGCAGCCAGGTCAGGTAGAGCACCTGCTGCCAGCCCTGGCGCAGCAGCCGCACCACCACGTCCGGCACCGCGCGGCCCGCCAGGCGGGCGTCGATGTAGGCCTGCACCGCCTCGCCGGCCAGCTCGGCGCGGGCCTTGCCCTCTTCCGCCTCGCGGACCCGCTCGGCGACGCGCTCGGCGCGGGCGTGCTGGGCACTGAAATAGCCCTCGAAATCGTCCAGCAAGGCGCGGAACAGGCCGGCGTCCTCGTCGTAGTCGTCGATGATGGCGTGCACCGCGGCGTCGATGCGCTGGAACAGCTCGTCGTCACGGCCCTGCTGCGGATCCCACTGGCTGCCGGCGCGGGCCAGGGTGTTGAGCAACAGGCGGGCGTCGTGGCTTTCGTTGCTGAAGAAGGTCTTGTCGGCGATGGCCACCTTGAGCAGAGGGATCTGCAGGCGGCCGATCAGCGCCTTGATCTCGGAGGGCAGCCCGTCGTCGTCGAGGATGAAGTCGAACAGCATGGAGACCAGGTTGATGACGTCGTCATCGGCCTGCTCCAGGGCGTGGATCGCCTCGCCGTGCTCACTGTCGAGCAGGTCACTGAGCTCCTCGCGCACATTGCGCTCGCCATGCTCCGGGCCCTCCAGGGCCTGTTCCAGGCGCTGCAGCCGGGTGAGCATGCCGAACAGGTCCCGGCTGCTGAGCGATTCCACCCGGGCGTCGGCGGCCAGCGGCGCGCCGTCCATGTAGGGCACGCCGTTGTGCATCACCGCCATGCCGGATGACGGCGCCGGCCCGGCCGGCGGTGCCCCGGCGGCGGGGCCCGCCGGCACCGCGCCGCCCAGCCCGCGCAGGGTGGTGAGCAACTCCTGCAGCAGGCCGAACATCTGGTCGTTACCGGCCTCCCGAGGCACGTCGGCGCCCTTCGCCCCGGCCTCGGCGGACGGCGGCGCCCCTTCCGGGACGTCCGAGCGCGTGCCGGTGACCCGGGGACGGCCCACCGGCACGCTTTTCAGATCCGGCAGCACGCCGGCGTCGGCCAGGAACTGGTTGGCCTCGGTGACCAGGGCGCCGGTTTCGTCCATCACCACCCGCTCGAACAGCTTGAGCACGATCAGGCGGGCGCGAATGTCCAGCTGCAGCCGCTCCAGGCAGCCAGCGAAACAGGCGGCCAGATTGCGCGGCTCCAGGGGATTGGTCTTGTCGGTGATCGGGTGCTGGCCCTCGAACAGGTACTCCAGCCGGTGCCGGAACACGCCCAGCGCCTCGTCGCAGCCGCGCCGGGCACGCCGGGCCAGGTTGTCCAGGGCCACGGAGATTTCCAGCTCGTCGTGCTTGACCAGGGACAGGTTCTCCACGTCCACCCGGTCGCTCACCCGTTCCGCCTCTTCCGGCTCCCGGCCGGTGGACTGGAACAGGTTGTCCACCGCCTGGCGGAAACCCGCTTCGATGCCGGCGCGCTGGATGCGCAGCTCGCGCATGGCGTCGAAGTAGCGGTCCCGTTCGCTGTCCGTTTCTTTCTCGGCGAGGTCGAAGAGGGTGTCGTCGGCGCCGTCGAGCATGTCCGACAGCAGCTCGCCGACCCGGCCATGCACGTGCAGGCGCACCTGCTCCAGCGGCCGGGGCAGGCCGCGCGCGGGCTGCCTTCCGCCGTCCACCGGTTTCAACCGCGTCACTTTGGCCATGGGATTCTCGACTCTGTCGAAGGTTCGACTCTGATTAGGGGCGCCGGCGGGAATCAGGGCGCCGGCGGCGGCTCGACTTCACGGGGCTCTCTGTACACTCCCGCTGTATACTCCCGCGAATTCGGGGAAACTCCACGAAACTCTGCCAGCAAACTCAGAAAACTCAACTGTTCCTCACCCGAATACGACGCTAGCACGACCCGCGCATCAGAATTTTGAACCAGTTTGCAGCTTCGGCATTTACCCGTATCGCCGGGGCCCGGCACCGTCCATCGGCCACCAGCCGCCCGGTGCTTCCCAGAGATAGTGTATTTCCCTACCCTGCAAGACCGATAACAACCAATACCACGGGGAACCGCCTCATGAGTGAAGCCGTCGTCATCCTCAAGGCCATCAGCAAGGTGCTGTGGGGCTGGCCCGCCCTGGCCCTGATCGCCGGCACCGGGCTCTACCTGACCGTGCGCCTGGCCTTTTTGCCCATGCGACGGCTGGGTTTCGGCTTCCGGCAGATGTTCGGCCGCGCCACCGGGGAAGGCACCATCGGCGCCAGCGCCGCCCTGGCCACCTCCCTGGCCGCCACCATCGGCACCGGCAACATCGTCGGCGTGGCCACCGCCATCCAGTCCGGCGGGCCCGGCGCCCTGGTGTGGATGTGGCTGATCGCCCTGGTGGGCATGGCCACCAAGTACGCCGAGGCGGTACTCGCCGTGCACTACCGCGAGCGGGACAGCCTCGGCCAGTATGTCGGCGGCCCGATGTACTACATCCGCAACGGCCTGGGCCGCAACTGGACCTGGCTGGCGGTGGTGTTCGCCTTCTTCGGCATGTTCGCCGGGTTCGGCATCGGCAATACCGTGCAGGCCAACTCCGTGGCCGACGGCCTCCATGACAGCTTCGGCGTGCCCACCTGGGTCACCGGCCTGACCCTGGCCGTGCTGGTGGGCCTGGTGGTGCTCGGCGGCATGAAGCGCATTGCCCGGGTGGCCACCTTCATCGTGCCGTTCATGGCCATCACCTACCTGCTGGCCGGGCTGTTCGTGCTCGCCGACCACGCCGCCGCCCTGCCCGACGCCCTGGCCCTGGCTTTCCACGATGCCTTCACCGGCACCGCCGCCGCCGGCGGCTTCGCCGGCGCCGCCGTCAAGGAAGCGATCCGCTTCGGCATGGCCCGCGGCATCTTCTCCAACGAAGCCGGCCTGGGCAGCGCCCCCATCGCCCACGCCTCCGCCCTCACCGACCACCCGGCGCGCCAGGGCAGCATCGCCATGCTCGGCACCTTTATCGACACCATCGTGGTATGCTCCGTCACCGGCCTGGCGATCATCGCCAGCGGCGCCTGGACCAGCGGCGAAAAAGGCGCGCCCCTCTCCGCCCTGGCCTTCTCCAGCACCTTCGGCACCCTCGGCGACGTGGTGGTGGCCTGCGGCCTGGCGGTGTTCGCCTTCACCACCCTGCTGGGCTGGAGCCTCTACAGCGAGCGCTGCACCCAGTACCTGTTCGGCGACAAGGCCCTGCTGCCGTTCCGGCTGGTCTGGGTGGTGGTGGTGCCGGTGGGCGCCATCGTCGGCCTCGACCTGGTCTGGGCCATGGCGGACATCATGAACATCCTGATGGCCGTGCCCAACCTGATCGCCCTGTTACTGTTGGCGCCCGTGGTGGTGCGCCTGAGCAAAGAGTTTTTCGATACCCATGGATAACACCGCACCGCAACTGCCCGGCTACGCCCGCGAACACCTGGAAAAAGTGGTGGCCTTCGCCATCGAGGAAGACCTGGGCGACGGTGACCTCACCGCCGGCCTGATCCCGGAAGACGCCACCGCCACCGCCACCATCCTCACCCGGGAAGACGCGGTACTCTGCGGCACCGCCTGGGCCGAGGAAGTGTTCCGCCAGCTCGGCGGCGTGGACCTGGAATGGCACGCCCGCGACGGCGACCGGCTCGCCGCCGGCACCGCCTTCTGCACCCTGCGCGGCAACACCCGGCGCATCCTCACCGGCGAACGCACCGCCCTCAACTTCCTGCAGACCCTGATGGCCACCGCCACCACCGCGCGCCGCTACGCCGACGCGGTGGCCGGCACCCGGGTCACCGTGCTCGACACCCGCAAGACCCTGCCCGGCCTGCGCGCCGCCCAGAAATACGCGGTTCTCTGCGGCGGCTGCCGCAACCACCGCCTCGGCCTCCACGACGCCTTCCTGATCAAGGAAAACCACATCGCCGCCTGCGGCTCGATCACCGACGCCATCCGCGCCGCCCGCGAGCAAGGCCCGGGCAAGAAGATCATCATCGAAGTGGAAAACCTGGACGAACTCCGCGAAGCCGCCGCCCTGACCCCGGACCAGATCATGCTCGACAACTTCAGCCCGGAGATGATCGCCGAGGCCATGGACCTGGCACCGCAATCCGCCCTGGAAATCTCCGGCAACCGCACCCTGGAGGACACCCGCGAACTGCCCGGCAGCCGCGACCTCTACCTCTCCTCCGGCGCCCTCACCAAGCACGTCCAGGCCGTGGACCTCTCCCTGCGCCTCGGCTGACCCACTGGCCGGACCGGGTCCATTCGCGTGTTCCTCCTATTCGGGTAACATGGGTCAGACACTCGATAAAGTGAATCCGGCGATGCGACTCACCGACACGCAGATCAAAACGATCAAAAGCACCGTGGAGGAACTCTTCGGCGCGCAGGCGCAGGTGCGTCTGTTCGGATCCCGGCTTGACGACCGGATCCGGGGCGGGGATATCGATCTCATCGTAACCCTGCCCGAACCGTGCACCAATCGCATGGAGAAGGAACTGCGCCTCGCCGCCCGGCTGCAACTGAGGCTCGGCGATCAACCATTCGACATTCTCGTCGTCGACCCGGATGTCGTGCTCAACCCGGTTCACGACCACGCACTGGCCACGGGGCGCCCCCTATGAAGGACACCAAACCCTGGTCGCAACTGCTGCCCGTGGACCGTCTGTTGTGGACCCTGGACCTCGTGCAACGAGAGGGAAGTCACCTCCTCTATAGCTGGCACAGCCTTTTCGCGGGCAACCATGATCTCGACCAGGCCTGGGTTGCATCACTGGACGAATATCCCGAAGAGGCCGTTCGCCTGGAAGCCTTCGTGTCCCGGTTTGGCAGGATGCAAGACACCATGGCCGACAAGCTGATTCCGAGATGGCTCGACGCCTTAGCCGAATCACCCGGCAGCCAGATAGAGAACCTAAACCGCGCTGAACGGCTTCAGGTCATCGAGAGTACCGAAAACTGGCTCATGGCCCGCAAACTGCGTAACCGGCTGGTGCATGAATATATGCGCAATGCCCGGGATTTCGCCGAGGCACTCGCCCAAGCAAGAAAACAATCGCTGATGCTGATTGACAGCTACAACCGCCTCCGCAAGGACACTATCAAACGTCTCGCCCTTGATGAGCATCGGCTGCCAGCGACTCTCCACCCAGAACGAGGGGTTCAATGATGCGCCCGACTCTCATCCGCACCGCCGCCATCGGCCTCAGCGCCCTACTGCTGGCCGCCTGCGCCTCCACCGACCGCGTCATCGTCGACAAACAGAACGTGGACGAAGCCCAATACCAGCAGGACCTCAGCGACTGCCGCGCCATCGCCGACCAGGTCGGCACCGGCCGTGACGCCGCCGAAGGCGCCGTGGGCGGGGCCCTCATCGGCGGCGTGCTCGGCGCCATCTTCGGCAACTCCGGCACCGCCGGCCGCATGGCCGGCGGCGGCGCCGTCGTGGGCGCCGCCGGCAAGGCCGGCGATGCTCAGCAAGAAAAGGAACAGGTACTCAAGAACTGTATGCGCGGGCGGGGTTACCGGGTTTTGAACTGAGTAGGAGCGGCCAGGCGGCGTTCTTACCGAAGTACCTGATCCAGCGAATCAGCGTCCAGAACGCGGTCCGCCCAGACCTGGATCTCCTCGGCGCCAGCCCGCTCCAGGCGCTGACGCACCTCGGTCGGCAAAGGACCAAAGCGATGCGCAAGCATGTGAATCAGCAGCTCGGCACGACCTTGTTGCAGCCCCTGGTGCCTCCCCTGCTGCACGCCTTCCTCACGGGCGAGGCGTTCGAAGCTGGTGATGTATTGCATGTGCCTTTCTCCCTCGACGGCCACCAAACGTTGCCGCAGGCTTTGCTCCAGGTGCGGCGGCAACGCCATGAGCCAGTCGATAATGCGTAACAACTGAATAATACGGCGTTTCTCCCAGCCTTGGCCATAGAGCAACCGAATCATCCGGTACTTAGCGCGATAGCGCCGGGCGCTATGCCCGCGTGTGCCCCGGGTCCGCAAGTGCGCCAAGGTGACCAGCCCGAAGGGATTATCATGCCGAGCCAGGGCAGCCGAACTCCGGCGATAATCCAATAATTTAACGCTGGGAAAATCCAACATCCACCGGCAACCGAGCACCGATTGCTGATAGGGACCGGGCCGCCAACCGGCCTCACCATCCGCCAGCATCGCCAGGCTCGCCACAGGCCTGCGAAACCGGTCAAAAATGCGGTAGTGGTAAACCATCATACGCTCGGCGAAATCGCCTTCGCGGTGGCTCTGTATCTCAATGTGCAGATGGACCCATTGGTGGCCCTCTCGCCGCATTGCCACTTCCACCAGCTTGTCCACCACCCGCCGGCCGGTATCCGACGCGGGTACGATCTTTTGAAGCTCCTGGTCGAGGAAGCGGTGGGGCTTACCCCAGTCAATCGCCCGACACGCCTTGGGGAAGTAGAACGCCATGAAATCGGGCAACATCTCCTCGATGGCCTCCTTCCACGGTGAGTCGTAATCGTCCCTCCGGGCATGACTCTCCATGTCTTCGTTCCCAGCCACAACAGCCTCCTTGCCCTGCAAACCCGCAGACTGCCATCAATAGGGCGCGCCGGCTGTCAGTGGAAGCCTATAAAAGCGTCAGTGAATTCATGCGGAGGTTGTCGGAGATCACTTAAACACTCCGTGGAAGCCCCAGACCAAGCCGAACGGAGCGTGGCCGACGCCCGCACCAGCGGTACCCGCCCGATCCCAAAAGCGCCATCGAGGTGGCGATCCTCGCCTTCATGCCAAATCGCGCCATTGAGGTCACGAATCGCGCCACACCCTGCTCAATCCGCATGCCGCGCTATCGGAGAACCTGCTTCCCAACTCCGCCGACGAAGGCCGCCTCCGACAGCACAGGGTGGAGATCGGCAAAAGTGTCTATCGTCCTCTCGACACCCCTGCCCGCATCGACGAACAACTGGACCGGGTTGGCGCCGTGGGCGGGACCCTCATCGGCGGCGTGCTCGGCGCCATCTTCGGCAATTCCGGCACCGCCGGCCGCATGGCCGGCGGTGGCGCCGTCGTGGGCGCCGCCGGCAAGGCCGGCGATGCTCAGCAAGAAAAGGAAAAGGCGCGCCCCTCTCCGCCCTGGCCTTCTCCAGCACCTTCGGCACCCTCGGCGACGTGGTGGTGGCCTGCGGCCTGGC
>MDTD01106335.1_pt1 | contig 24640 bp, 15 predicted proteins | sample 811221 | NCBI WGS metagenome assembly MDTD01 (sample SAMN05326646, study PRJNA326480) | marine metagenome | isolation source: seawater | place: Pacific Ocean: South West | collected 2011 | reverse complement strand
GAGCGGCTGACCGGCGCGGTCAACGCGGTGGGACCCGAACCGGTGCGCAACTCCGAGTACACCGCCGCCCTGGCCTCGGTGCTGCACCGGCCCGCGGTGCTACCGGTGCCTGCGCTGGGCCCCCGGGTGTTGCTTGGCGAGCAGGGGGCCCGCGAGCTGGCCGAGGCCAGCCAGCGGGTGATGCCGGCGAAGCTGACCGCGCTCGGACACCGCTTCCGCCACCCGGACGTGGGTGACGCGCTGGCCCATCAGCTCGGCCGGGACTGACCTGCGACGTGGGTCAGGAAGCCGGCTACCAGCGTCCTGATCCGAGGCGCGACATCATCGGCCAATTCTGTTGTCCGGGTGAGTAAATCGTCGGCATTCAGACCCAGCGCGGCCAACTCTCCGACGTCGTCGCCGGTGATCCAGTTCTCCAGCAACGCGACATCGACCTCCGGATGGAACTGCAACGCCAGAGCGCGGCCCAGGGTGAAGGCCTGCGACGCATCCGGGGTTCTGGCCAGCTCGACGGCCCCGGGCGGAAGGGTCCACCGATCGAAATGCCATTGGAACCACGCGCCGCCCGGCACGATGTCCGGCTGGGCGCTGGCGGTGTCGAACCAGCCGATCTCCGGGCGCGTCGAGCGACCCACGGTGCCGCCGAAGGCCTGCGCCAGCAGCTGACCACCGAAACACACCCCCAACAGCGCGATCCCGGCCGCCGCGGCGTCACGCACCAGCTGCATCTCGGTACCCACCCAGCTCGCCCGCAATGCCGGGTCGTACACCGGCCAGCGGGCGCCCAGCGGGACGATGACGTCGTAACCGCGCGGGTCGGGAAAGACCACCTCGCCGGCAGGGTCGTGGGCGCGGTCGGACGTGACCACGTCGAACGTGTCGACGTCGTAGCCGAACTCGCCGAACGCCTCGGCGAGCAACGCCTCGGTCGCCAGGGGGTCGTTGCGTAGAAACAGAACCGTGCGTGTCACCGGCCCATTATCGCGTCCGAGCGGGTGCGCTCGTCGGGCCGGTCGCCACTGTCCGGTGCCTGGTGAACGTCAGGCGATCTTCCGGAGCGGCGCTCGCTCAGCCCTCAGCAGCCTCAGAACTGTAGGCGCCCAGCAGATCCCGCGCGGATACCACCCCGACCAGCGACCCGTCCTGTTCGACCAGGATGTGGCGGATGTAGTGCTCCATCATCCGGTTCGCGACCTCGTCGACGGTGTCCTCGGCGCTCGCCCAGACCAGTTTGGTACTGGCGACATCACCGGCCCGCACGGTGGTCGGATCGCTGCCGGCGGCCACCACGCGGACGACGTCACGCTCACTGAGGACAGCGGCGGGGCGCTGCTCGTCGCCGACCACGACCATCCCGACGTCACGGGAGACCAGCGCACGGGCCACGTCGGCGATCGAGGCGTCGGCGGACACCCGTGCGACCGAATCGCCGGTGAGAGTCGAGACCGGGGTGGAGCCAACCAGTGGTATACGTGTCATCCCTTCATGCTGCTCGGTGCGTTCGCCTGCGCCTAGTGACCTCCGTCCCTTCTTCTGGGGATCTCGGACCCTGCGCCGAGATCTGGCAATCGATGTTGCTGACTGCTGGTCTGCTTTGTCTCTGCGCGCTCACGGAAATTTGCTCGCTGCAGCTGAGTCGCATGCTCGGGGGAAGTGACGTAGCCCCGTGGTCACCGCAGATGTCATTCATTTGGACACCGGTTCGGCAATTGTTCGCATATTCGACAATCGCAAAGAAGTTAGTCACGGGACTACCTGTCAGCTGGCCGAAGCTCGTCTGGAGGCCGTGGAGAATTTATTTGCCGAATCCGCCGTCGGCTTGTACTGTACGCCCATCTGAACAGCTAGGTAACGGCTAAGAGCGGTTTCGCAACAGTTAGCTTATATAGTTCAACTATGCGTTCATCGCATCGCGTCTGGTCGGGAGAATTGCCATCCTTGACGCTGCCGCCGGATATCGGGTTCAATGCTTTTCACAGACGTTAATATCGTTTCGTGATCGGAGCGGGGCTTTGGCCGGCCACCGAGATGCGGGCGCTGAGGTGAGACGGGAGTGCGTTGCTGATGGGTTACGGACGATTTGTCGGACGCGTTGGTGTGTTAGCTGTGGCGCTGGGGATCGGGTTGGCCGGTCCAGCGGTGGCGACTGCGGACCCCTCCGACGAGAGCAGCACCAGTGGGGCCGGTCCCGACAACGCCACCACCGGCGCGGCGAAGACCGGAGCGGCCGCGGAGGCCTCGACAGATCCCGACGCCTCGAACTCGGATGTCTCGGACACCGACCCGGCAGGGGCGGGCGACGCCGCCCCCGATGACGCCGAACAGGACGAGGTCGATGCCGCGGACGCCGTCGCCGACGAACTCGACGAGATGACGGGCGAGGAGGCCGCGGACTCCGAGGCCGTCACTGCCGAGGAGGCAGAGGGCGTTCTTACCGGCGGGGCTGCCGATACGGCCGGCTCCGATGACGACCCGGCCGACCCGGACGGCGCCCCCGTCGAGGTCGGGGCCGAAGGCCAGGTGAGCCCCGGTGTCGATCTGAATTCCGCTGTCGGTGATGTCGAGTCCAACGGCGCGGCCGCCGCCGATCCCACCGCCGGCTCTGCTGGCTCCGGGTACGGATCGCAACCGGCCGAGGAGGCGCCCGAGTCCGAGCCGGATACGCAGGCCGCGGCTGAGCTACAGGCAGAGCCTGCCCCGACCGACGCCGCGGTCGGCAGTGACGACGGTCAGCCGGCGACAGCCGCCCGGTCCACCGCCACGGCGCTGCGGCAGCAGTCGGCGCCTGACACCACCACTGTCGTCGACACGCACGACGCGTCGGCCGACCTTGCGCCGCAGTCCGCGACCACGGGCCTGGCCGGGTTGGTGTCGAAGTTCCTGGGACTTCTCGGCATCGGGCCCTCGGCCAGCGACACCGGCGTCCCGCTGCCGTCCTTCGAGTTCGTCACCGCGGTGTTCGGGGCCATCCGCCGGGAGATGGACCGACTGTTCTCCAACGACGGGCCCAGCGCCGCGCCGGCGCTGACCGGGCAGGCAGGCCCGGGAGTGCTCACCGGGTCGCTGGGTGCCACGGATCCCGAGGGCGACCCGTTGCGCTACAGCGTGGTGCAGGCGCCCGGCCAGGGTGCGGTGACGGTCGACGCGGACGGTGACTTCGTCTACACCGCCGGCCCGGATCTCGCCGCCGCCGGCGGCACCGACACCTTCGTCGTCCGGGTCCGCGACACCGGGTTCAGACTGCTGTCCGCCGGCCCGCGCACCACCGAGGTCCCGGTGACCGTGACCGTCTCAGCCGCCGAGGCCGGTAGCGCTGAGACGTCGGCGGCCGCCGTGCCCACCGCCATGCTGCTGGTTGCGGCGCAGGGCACCTCCACCGGCAGCGGTTCGGTGTATCAGGTCAGCGCGTCAGGTCCGGACATCGTCGGCTTCGACCCGGCCAAGGACAAACTCGACCTCGGTGACGTGTCAGTGCACAACTTCATCGTCGTCGACACCGCCGAGGGCGTCGGCTTCCGCAACCCGTGGTCAGGTGAGACGGCGATCATCCAGGGCGTGTCGCTGGGCCAGCTCACCGTCGACAGCTTCACCCCCATCATCAACGATCATCTGCGCCAAGACCTTTCGGGCGCACTGGCGTGGGAACACGGCGTCACCGCCGCGCCCGGCACGGTGTATGCGCGGTCCCATGAAATCGGCCAGATCGACCGCGTCGCGTTCGACGCCGCCACCGACGTCGTCGACTTCCGCTACTACGGCACCCGCGAACAGCTCTACATGACCGACACCCCCGAAGGCGTCGTCATCTCGAACGCGGGGACCGGTCAGGCCCTGATCCTGCAGGGTGTCTCCACCGCCCAGCTCACCGCCACGAACTTCGTCTTCCACAACGCCCAGGTCCGCGAAGACCGGTTGCACCTGCAGCTCGGCATCGGCACCGTGCCCAACTCTCAGGTGCTCCCCCAGGGGGTGCCGATCGCCGGCACCGACAACTGGCCGACGGCCGCCGGAAACGGTGCGCCCCCGAGCGGGCAGACCGGCACCACCACGACGATCGCGTGGCAGTACGGCACCCACACCACGCTCGACTTCGACCCTGCCGCAGACACGCTCGACTTCGGCTGGTTCAAAGCCCACGAGTTCACCGTTGACGAGGTCAGTGGTTCGACCCGCATCGCCATCGTCAACAACAACCAGTCCTACACGTTGACCGGCGTCGGCCTCGGCGAGCTCCAGATGAGCAACATCGTGGCCCTCGACGACACCGCCCGCGCCAAGTGGCAGACGCTGATCTCCAATGCGGCGCCGCCGGTTTCGAGGCCGACCGTCTCCGTCGGTGACGCCAGCGCCGCCGAAGGCGACTCGGATTCCACGACGCTCACCTTCACGGTGACCCTGTCCGAGCCGGCGGGTCAGCCCGTCACGGTCAGCTACTCGACAGCCAACGGCACCGCCACCGCGGCGGGTGCTGACTACACGCCCACGGTCGGCACCCTGACGTTTGCCGCCGGTGAGACCGTCAAGACTGTCAGCGTCGCGGTCACCGGCGACACCATGGTCGAGCTCGACGAGCAATTCACCCTGAACCTCTCGGCGCCGGTCAACGCTGTCATCGGTGACGGCGTGGGCGTCGCGACCATCGTCAACGACGACGTCGACACCGCCCCGTCGACTCCGCCGGCGGTGTCCATCGCTGACCTCGCCGTCGCCGAGGGCGACGGCGAACACAGCCACTTCATGTTCACGGTGACCCTGGACAAGGCGTCCGACGAGACGGTGACCGTGCAGTACTCGACGTCCGACGGCACGGCCATTGCCGGTGTGGACTACACCGCCACCACGGGCACCGTCACGTTCGCGCCGGGCGTCACGACACAACTCGTGCATGTCGACGTCATCGGTGATGCCGCCGCGGAGCAGCACGAAACGTTCACGGTCACACTGTCGAGTCCGGTCGGCGCGACGCTGGCCGACGGCAGCGCGACCGGCACCATCACCGACGATGACACCGTCACCACCGTGCCCGGCCTCAACTCCGGCAACCCGGGCGACGAACTGTGGGGAGAGGCGTTCTACGCCCCCTACGTCGACATGGGTCTGTGGCCCGTCCCCGACCTCGTCGCGATCGCCCAGGGGCGCGGTGCCTCGTTGGTGACGCTCGGCTTTCTGCAGGCCACCCCGGACGGCAAGCTGGCCTGGGCCGGTCTGTCTGCGTTGGCGCCCGATTCGGACTTCGAACAGGCTCAGGCCATCAACAGTTCCATCGCGGCGCTGCAGGCGGCGGGCGGCGACGTGATGATCTCGCTCGGTGGAGCCTCCGGGACCAGCCTGGCCCAGTGGTACGCCACCCGCGGGCTCAGCGCCCGTTCCCTGGCCGACGCCTACGTCGCTGTCGCACAGACGTATTCACTGCATCGCATCGACTTCGACATCGAGGGGTCCGCCGTCGCCGACGCCGCCTCGATCGCATTGCGCAGCCAGGCGTTGGCCTTGATGCAGCAGGATCTGCCCGACCTCGAGGTGTGGTACACGCTGCCGGTGTTGCCCACCGGCCTGACCGCCGACGGCCTGAACGTGGTCCGCTCGGCCGTCAGCGCGGGCGTCAAACTCGACGGGGTCAACGTGATGGCGATGGACTACGGCGAGTCCGCCGCGCCGACCAGCGGCCCGAACGCCAAGACCATGGGCGCCTACGCGATCCAGGCTGCCGAGTCCACCTACGCCCAATTGTCGGCGCTCTACGGCGAATTCGGTCAGTCCTTCGGCTGGAATCAGGTCGGGGTGACGCCGATGATCGGGGTCAACGACGTCACTACCGAGGTGTTCACCGTCGCAGACGCCCAGGCGCTCGAGGACTTCGCCCGCGCCAAGGGTCTCGGGATGCTGTCGATGTGGTCGGTGGCCCGCGACACCCCGGGCAGCCTCGGGCAGGCCTCGCCCACCGCATCGGGCCTCGACCTGCCCGCCGGCAGCTTCAGCGCCGTCTTCAACGACTACGGCACCGCCAACGACGTCGGTGACGCGCTGCCCACGCTGTCCATCTCCGATGCTGCCGTCGTCGAGGGCGACGGCGGGCAGACCCACGTGATGTTCACCGTGACGTTGAGCGCGGCCTCGGATGAGGCGGTGTCGGTGGGGTATGTGACGTCGAACGGGACCGCGACCGCGGGGGTGGACTACACGGCGGCATCCGGGGTGGTGACGTTCGCGCCGGGGGTGACCTCGCAGATGGTGCATGTGATGGTCGCCGGGGATGCTGCGGTGGAGGGTGACGAGACGTTCACGGTGAGTTTGTCGAATCCGTCGGGGGCGACGATCGCTGATGGTTCGGCGGTGGGCACGATCACCAATGATGATGTGGCGCCGACTCCGACGCCGGGTGCGTCGTCGGTGACGTATGTGGTCTCAGATGATTGGGGTTCGGGGTTTGTCGCCGGGGTGAAGGTGACTGCGGGTTCGGCCTTTGACGGCTGGACGGTGGAGTTCGATACGCCGGCTCGGATCAGCAATATCTGGAACGCCGAGATCGTCAGTCATGTCGGTCAGCACTATGTGGTGCGTAATGCGTCGTGGAACGCGAAGGTGGCCGCGGGGCAGAGTGTGGAGTTCGGTTTCCAGGCGGCCCCCGGTGGTGGGTCGTCGGCGGTGACGGGGTTCGTGGTCAACGGGTCGTCGACCGGTGGGCCCGCGCCGGTGGTGCCGAAGGTGTCGGTCGCTGATGCGTCGGTCGCCGAGGGTGACAGTGGCACGACGCAGTTGACGTTCACGGTGACGTTGGATGCGGCCTCGGATGAGGCGGTGTCGGTGGGGTATGTGACGTCGAACGGGACCGCGACCGCGGGGGTGGACTACACCGCCGGCAACGGCACCATCACCTTCGCTCCCGGGGTGCTGTCCCAACAGATCAGCGTCACCGTCACCGGGGACGGGACCGCCGAAACCGACGAGACGTTCACGCTGACCCTGTCCAGCCCGTCCGGGGCGACGATCGCCGACGGCGCCGCGACCGGAACCATCCTCAACGACGACGTGATCAACCCGGCGAACCTGATGCTGAGCATCTCCGACGCCTCGGTGGTCGAAGGCGCTCCGGGAAGCGGCGTCGCCCCCGGCTGGTTCAGCACCTCGGGTAACCAGATCGTCGACTCAGCAGGCAATCCCGTGCAGATCGCCGGCATCAACTGGTTCGGCATGGAGAGCGACATCTTCACCCCGCACGGGCTGTGGACCCGCAACTACCAGGACATGATGGATCAGATGGTGGCCCTGGAGTTCAACACCATCCGGCTGCCCTACTCCAGTGAGATGCTGCACACCACCAAGATGCCGTCGGGCATCGACTTCTACCGCAACCCCGAACTGGCCGGGCTGACCCCGATCGAGATCATGGACGAGGTCATCCGTTATGCCGGCGAGGTCGGGCTTCGGGTGATCCTCGACCACCACCGCAGCAGCGCCGGGGCCGGCGCCACCGCCAACGGGCTGTGGTACGAGGGCCAGTACACGGAGGCGCAGTGGATCGCGGATTGGCAGATGCTGGCCGCGCGATACGCCGACGACCCCACCGTGATCGGAGCAGACCTGCACAACGAACCGCACAACGGGACGTGGGGCGGTGGCGGAGCGACCGACTGGGCTGCGGCCGCCGAGCGTGCCGGCAATGCGATTCTGGCGGTCAACGACAACTGGCTGATCTTCGTCGAGGGCGTGGCCACCTACGAGGGACAGCACTATTGGTGGGGCGGCAACCTGATGGGGGTGGCCGACCGGCCCATCGTGCTCGACGTGGCCGACCGGGTGGTGTATTCGCCGCACGACTATCCGAACTCGGTCTACGCCCAACCGTGGTTCCAGGGAACCGATTTCGGGGACGCGCTACCCGACAAGTTCGAGCAGATGTGGGGCTACATCTACGAGCAGAACATCGCCCCGATCTATCTGGGCGAGTTCGGCACCCGGCTCAGTGATCCCAAGGACGTCGTCTGGTACGAGGCGATCACGTCGTACCTGTCGGGCGACTTCGACAACGACGGCACCATCGACATCGCCGCCGGCACCCAGGACATGTCCTGGACGTTCTGGTCGTGGAACCCCAACTCGACCGACACCGGCGGCATCCTGGCCGACGACTGGAACACCGTCAACGAGAACAAGTTGGTCTACCTCGAGGCGTTGCAGTTCGACTTCGACGAGAACACCTCAGGTGTGCTGGCCAACTTCGTGGTCACCCTCGCCCAGCCGTCGAACCAGACGGTGACGGTGCGGTACGCGACGTCCAACGGCACCGCCACCGGCGGTGACGACTACGTCGCGACCACCGGCACGCTGACGTTCGCACCGGGGGAGACCAGCAAGACCATCAGCGTGGTGGTGCTCGGCGACACCGTTGCGGAGGGCGCCGAGAGCTTCCTGGTGACGCTGTCCAGCCCGACGGGCGCCACGGTCGGCGACGGCATCGGCACCGGCACGATCACCGACGGGACGGTCGTCTAGCGGTCAAGCCCGCCACAGTGTGACAGCCTGAGGGCATGGGAAGGTACGCAGGTGTTTTCGGCCCGCACGCTCCGGAAGCCACCTATGTCGCGCACGACTACGCCGAACATCTCTTCGACACCGGCGAGGTCGAGCTCAACTACGCCGTCACCGGCCGGTCCGACAAGCCGGCGTTACTGCTGATCCCAGGCCAGTCGGAATCCTGGTGGGGCTATGAGGCGGTGATGCCGCTACTGGCGGAGCACTTCCATGTGCACGCCGTGGACCTGCGCGGGCAGGGTCGTTCCACCAGGACCCCGCATCGATACACCCTCGACAACATCGGAAACGATCTCGTTCGTTTTCTCGACGGGGTCATCGGACGTCCGGCCTTCATCAGCGGTCTGTCCTCCGGCGGCCTGGCCAGCGCCTGGCTCTCCGCCTACGCCAAGCCCGGTCAGGTGATCGCGGCATGTTGGGAAGATCCGCCGTTCTTCAGTTCGGAGACCGCGCCCATGGTGGGGCCGCCGATCACCGACAGCATCGGTCCGCTGTTCGGGATGTGGGCGAAGTATCTCGGAGACCAGTGGAGTGTCGGCGACTGGGACGGGTTCGTCGCCGCGGTGCCGGAGGAACTGGCCGACTGGCAGGCCCACGTCGCGCTGGTCGTCGGCACCGAGGAGCCGGCCCAGAACCTGCGTGAGTACGACCCCGAGTGGGGAAAGGCGTTCATCACCGGAGCGTTCGCCGCCAGCTGCCCCCATCACGTGATGCTGAGCCAGGTGAAGGTACCGGTGCTGTTCACCCATCACTTCCGGATGATCGACGAGAGCTCCGGGGGGCTGATCGGTGCGTGCTCGGACGTACAGGCCGGACGGGTGACCCAGTTGGTCAAAGGTGGTGGCGCGACGCTCACCTACCGGTCGTTTCCGATGATGGGTCACTCCATGCACGGCCAAGACCCGGCGTTGTTCGCCGAGACCTTCCTCGACTGGGCATCCCGATTCACCTCGTGACCGACGTGCCAAGACGCCGTGGTGGACAGCGGCGCCGAACTTTGCCACGTCTCCGACACCGATTCAGGTCAGCGTGACTCGGATCGTGCCGTCGACCTCGGTGACGGCGTAGGAGGGCACCGACATGTCCGCCCCGGACACCTCGCGGCCCGTGCACAGGTCGAACGTGTGGTTGTGCAGCGGGCACACGATGACCCGGTCGTCGGCGAGGCCGTCGGCCAGCGGTCCGCCCTTGTGCGGGCAGACCGCGCCGACGGCCCGCAGCGATCCGTCGCGGAGCCGGAAGACGGCGATCTGCTCGCCGTCGACGGCGAACGTGCGCCCCTCGCCGACGGGCACCTCGTCCAGGCGGCCCACCTCGATCATCGCCACACCTTCCGTTCAGACTGCGCCAGCCGCGGGATTTTCACCGAAAACACCACGCTGGACGCAGTCTCAACGAGGTCGTCGCGCTCATCGCACCGGCACCTTCGGTAGCGGAAGCAACGGCAGCGACGACCGGAACTGGCCCTCCGACCGCGGTTCCTGCCCGTCGCGCCACGGGTCGCGGTAGGCGTCGATCGACTTCTGCATCCGCTCGTCGAGGCCGGTGACGACGTCGTCGTCGGGAGCTTCCACGAGCACGTCCCGCAGGTGCTCGATGCCCACCCGCGGCACCCACTTGTACGTCCGCTCGAGCCAATCGGCGCTCTCGCGGTAGTACTGCAGGAAGCGGCCGGTCAACGTCATCACCTCCTCGGGAGAATCGACGGTGGCCAGCAGATCGCCCTTGCGAATGTGCGCGCCCGCCGCGCCGCCGACGTAGATCTCCCACCGACCGCCGTCGACGGCGACGACGCCGAGGTCCTTGCACAGTGCCTCGGCACAGTTGCGGGGACAGCCGGTGACGGCCAGCTTCATCTTGGCCGGGCTGGCCAGCCCCTGGTAGCGCTCCTCGATCGCGATGCCCAGTGCGGTGGAATCACCCACGCCGTAACGGCAGAAGTCACTTCCCACACACGTTTTCACGGTCCGGAAGCTCTTGCCGTAGGCATACCCCGACGGCATGTCCAGATCCGCCCACACCGCGGGCAGATCCTCTTTGCGCACCCCGAGCAGGTCGATGCGCTGCCCGCCGGTCAGCTTGATCATCGGGATCTCGTACTTCTCGGCGACATCGGCGATCTTGCGGAGCTGCGCGACGCTGGTGACACCGCCCTTCATCTGCGGCACCACCGAGAAGGTGCCGTCGCGTTGGATGTTGGCGTGCACCCGGTCGTTGATGAACCGGGCGTCGCGCTCGTCGACGTACTCGTCGGCCCACATCATGTCCAGGAGCGACGCCAGCGCCATCTTCGATCCGGCGTCCTCCTTGCCGTCGGGTGCCAACGCGGCGAACACCGACGACACCGAGTGCAGCTTGAGCTCGCGGATGTGACGCATCAGCGTCGGCTTGTCGTAGGGAATCCCGGGGACGTACCACGATGCCGACGGGTCTTCGGTCACCGCTCCGCCGGCCGCCCACTCGACGACCTGGCAGACCAGCTCCTTGCAGGAGCCGCAGCCCTTGCCGGCCTTGGTCTTGGCCATCACGCCGCTGACCGACTTGTCGCCGTCCTGCACGCAGGACACCAACGCGCCCTTGGACACTCCGTTGCAGTTGCACACCTGCGCGTCGTCGGCCAGCTCGGCGACCCCCACCCCGACGTCGGGGGTGCCGATGTCGAACATCAACTCCACGCGTTCGTCGGGCAACGGAAGTTGGCTGTCGAAAGCCTGGGTCAGGAACGACACCTTGGAGACGTCGCCGACCAGCGTGGCGCCCACCAGCTTGCCGTCGCGGATCACGATCGTCTTGTAGACGCCGTGCTTGGGTTCGGAGTACTGCACGAATTCGTCGTCGGGATGCTCGGGTGCCTTGATACCCATCGAGGCGACGTCCACCCCGGCGACCTTGAGCTTGGTGGCCACCCGCGACCCGTGATAGGCCGACGACGCGTCCCTGCCGGTCAGGTGGTCGGCGAGTACCTTGGCCTGTTCCCACAGCGGGGCCACCAAACCGTAGACCTGGCCGCGGTGCTGGGCGCACTCACCGACGACGTAGACGTCGTCGTCGTCCACCGAGCGCATGTGGTCGTCGGTGACGATGGCGCGCTCGACGGTCAGCCCGGCCCGCTGCGCCAGACCGACATTGGGGCGGATCCCTGCGGCGATGACCAACATGTCGCAGTCCAGGCCGGATCTGTCGGCGAACAGGACCCGCGACAGCCTGCCGTTCTCGACGAGCACCTCGGTGGTCCGCTTCTCGGTGTGGACCCCGATGCCGAGGCCCTCGACCGACTTGCGCAGGATGTCGCCGCCGAGTTCGTCGAGTTGGGCGTTCATCAACGTCGGCCCGGCGTGCACGACGTCCACAGCCAGCCCCCGGTTCTGCAGCCCGCGTGCGGCTTCCAGGCCCAGCAGTCCGCCGCCGATGACGACGGCCTTCGTGCGGGTGGCCGCCTCACCGATCATGGCCGCGGTGTCATCGAGGGTGCGGAACCCGAAGACGCCGTCGGCCAGCGTCTTGTCGTCGGCCCACAGGCCGGGCATCGGCGGAAAGAACGAGCGGCTGCCGGTGGCCAGGATCAACTTGTCGTACCGCATCGCGGTGCCGTCGTCGGCGTAGACGAGGTGGGCGAAGGTATCGACGCGAACGACGCGGACTCCGGCCCGCAGGTCGATGCCGTTGTCGGTGTACCAGTCCATCGCGTTGAGGTAGATCTCGCCCGGATCGTCGACGCCGGCGAGCACGTTCGACAGCAGGATCCGGTTGTAGTTGCCGTACGGCTCGTCACCGAACACGGTGATGGTGAACCTCTCGGCACCGTCGCGAGCCAGGACCTCCTCGATGGCCCTGATGCCCGCCATGCCATTGCCGACGACGACGAGATTGGCCTTGGCCGTCGGGTGTGCCTGTCCGTTGGCGGGAGCGGTCTCGACGACGGTCATCTAGACCTCCACCAGCCCGAGGTCGACGATGACGGTGCCGGACGTGCCTTCGGGCGCGGCCACCTGGAGTTCGAGCACGGTGTCGGCGAGAAGATCTTCGACCACCCGCAGCGCCACATGGGTGGCGCCCTGGGCGGCGATCGGGAAGTAGCGCATCGGTGCACCGTCGCGGTAGAGCACGACGGTGATCATCTGGTCGCTGGAGTTCCCGCCGCGGAAATACACCGGTTGTGTGGTGGCCCCGGCGGGCACGGTGTAGCACAGTGAACCATCGAGCGGAGCCGGCTTGTCATAGCCGCTGCCGTCGAAGTCGAACGCGCCTTGCAGAAATCGGGGCGTGCTGCCGTCGGTCATGCGCTGGTCTCACCTTCTCGTGACGTCGCGGTCGTCGGCCGGGGCTGCTCTCGGCCGATGCGCTGTCGGAATGAGTCGCCGAACATGTTGTACGACAACAGGTTCAGCGCTATCTTCGAAAAGCCGACAGCGGGTGGAATTCGGGCCTCAGCCCGAAGCTAGGACGCGGGTGTTACGGCATTGTTTCGCCGATGATTCAGCGATGAATACCGTCGCTGACATCGTCGACTCGGCGGCGTTGAGATCTTTGTTTCGGCCGTTTAACGGCTGCTGCCAGGGTCCGTAACACGGGATTCCTAGCGTCGACGCACAGCCACGGCTCCGAGACGGCGCCTGGACAAGTTCGGCCCCAGCCACCACTCCCGAGGAGAGACCCGTGACGGTCACGAGTAACCCGGCGCCCGACATCGCGGCGCCCCCGCAGGCCCACCACAGGGGCAAGCACTGGATCGACGACTGGCGGCCCGAGGACCCGGAGTTCTGGAACGGCACCGGCCGCCCGATCGCTCGGCGCAACCTCATCTTCTCGATCTTCGCCGAGCACATCGGCTTCTCGGTGTGGTTGCTGTGGAGCATCGTCGTGGTCCAGATGACCGCCGCGGCCGACGGCAGCGCAGCGGCCTCAGGGTGGGCGCTGACCACCACCCAGGCCCTCTGGCTGGTGGCCGTACCCAGCGGTGTGGGCGCGTTCCTGCGCATCCCGTACACGTTCGCGGTGCCGGTTTTCGGTGGCCGCAACTGGACGGTGGTCTCGGCTCTGCTGCTGTTGATCCCGTGCCTGTTGATGTCGTGGGCAGTCAGCGATCCCGGCTTCTCGTTCGTCGGGCTGTGCCTGATCGCGGCGACCGCGGGCTTCGGCGGTGGCAACTTCGCCTCGTCGATGGCCAACATCTCGTTCTTCTACCCGGAACGGGAGAAAGGCTGGGCGCTGGGCCTCAATGCCGCCGGCGGCAACATCGGGGTCGCGGTGGCCCAGAAGATCATCCCGCTGGTCGTGGTGGCCGGCGGCGGCGTGGCGCTGTCGCGCGCGGGGTTGTTCTACGTTCCGCTGGCGATCGCTGCCGCGGTGTGCGCGTTCCTGTTCATGAACAACCTCACCGAGGCCAAAGCTGATGTGAAGCCGGTCTTCCAGTCGTTGCGCCACCGTGACACCTGGATCATGTCGCTGCTCTACATCGGCACCTTCGGCTCGTTCATCGGCTATTCGGCGGCATTCCCCACACTGCTCAAAGCGGTCTTCGACCGGGGTGACATCGCTTTGGCGTGGGCGTTCCTCGGCGCCGGCATCGGCTCCGTGGCGCGTCCGCTGGGGGGCAAGCTGTCCGACCACTACGGCGGAGCGCGGATCACCGCACTGAGCTTCGTGATGCTGGCGGTCGGAGCCGCCGCGGCGCTGTGGTCGGTGAACGCGGTGAACCTGCCGATGTTCTTCGTCGCCTTCATGTTCCTGTTCGTCGCCACGGGTATCGGCAACGGCTCCACCTACCGGATGATCTCGAAGATCTTCCGCGTCAAGGGTGAAGACGCCGGCGGCGCACCGGAGACGATGGTGCTCATGCGGCGTCAGGCGGCGGGTGCGCTCGGCATCATCTCGTCGGTCGGCGCTTTCGGCGGGTTCGTGGTGCCGCTGGCCTACGCCTGGTCGAAGGCCCAGTTCGGCAACATCCAGCCGGCGTTGCAGTTCTACGTGGTGTTCTTCATCCTGTTGCTGGCGGTCACCTGGTTCTTCTACATCCGCAAGAGCACCCGCATGGGACAGGTCGGGGTGTGAACCGAGCCGAATCGATGCGTGCTAGGAGACCATGGCAGACCCAGTCGACTCACCGACACTGACCCGCACCGCGTGCTCGTACTGCGGAGTCGGGTGCGGGATTTCCGTCGAGACCCGCACCGACCCCGCTACGGGTGCTCCGGTGATCGCACGGGTGAGCGGAGATCGCCTGCATCCCACGAACTTCGGACGGCTGTGCACCAAGGGCGCCACCCACGCCGAACTCATGGCCGCCACCGAGGGCAGGCTGACCACCGCGCTGGTGCGGTCGGGCCGCGACGAGGACGCGGTGAGCACGCCCGTCGACGATGCGCTCGCGCAGGCCGGCGCGCGGCTGCGCGCCATCGTCGACGAGCACGGCCCGGATGCGGTGGCCCTCTACGTGTCGGGCCAGATGTCCATCGAGGCACAGTATCTGGCGACCAAGCTGGCGAAGGGCTACCTGCGCACCATTCACATCGAGTCCAACTCGCGGCTGTGCATGGCCAGCGCGGGCACCGGGTTCAAGCAGTCGTTGGGCTCCGACGGCCCACCGGGCTCCTATGCCGACTTCGACTCCACTGACCTGTTCTTCGTGACCGGGTCGAACATGGCCGACTGTCATCCGATTCTGTACCTGCGCATGGTCGACCGGCTCAAGGCAGGCGCGAAGCTCATCGTCGTCGACCCGCGTCGCACCACGACGGCCGACAAGGCGGACCTGTTCCTGCAGATCCGGCCCGGCACGGATCTGGCTCTGCTCAACGGCCTGCTGCATCTGCTCGTGCAGAGCGGCGACATCGACACCGACTTCATCGCCCAGCACACCGAAGGCTGGGAGGCGATGCCGGCGTTCCTCGCCGACTATCCGCCGCAGCGGGTCGCCGAGATCACCGGCCTGGCCGAGGACGACATCCGCACCGCCGCGCGGATGATCGCGGGGGCGGGGGAGTGGCTGAGCTGCTGGACGATGGGGCTGAACCAGAGCACCCACGGCACCTGGAACACCAACGCGATCTGCAACCTGCACCTGGCCACCGGGGCGATCTGCCGGCCCGGCAGCGGACCCATGTCGTTGACCGGGCAGCCCAACGCCATGGGTGGCCGGGAGATGGGCTACATGGGGCCGGGTCTGCCGGGGCAGCGGACGGTGCAGTCGGGCGACGACCGCGCCTTCGTGGAGCAACAGTGGGACCTCGAGCCCGGCACGATCCGCACCGACGTCGGGCCGGGGACCGTGGAATTGTTCCGCCGGCTCGGTACCGGGGAGATCAAGGCGGTGTGGATCATCTGCACCAACCCGGTGGCCAGCGTGGCCAACCGGGCGTCGGTGATCGAGGGCCTGCGCGCCGCCGAGCTCGTGATAACCCAGGACGCGTACGCCGACACCGCGACCAACCGTTACGCCGACATCGTGCTGCCGGCGACGCTGTGGGCCGAATCCGATGCGGTGATGGTCAACTCCGACCGCAATCTGACCCTGCTGGCGCAGTCGATCCCGCCGCCGGGGGATGCCCGCCCGGACTGGGAACTGATCTGCGGGGTCGCCCACCAACTCGGCTTCGGCGACGCGTTCAGCTACAAGACCAGCGAGGAGGTCTTCGACGAGATCCGCCGCTTCCACAACCCCGCAACCGGCTACGACCTGCGCGGGGTCAGTTACGAGCGACTGCGCGAAACCCCGGTGCAATGGCCGGCCCCGCCGGGCTGCGCCGACCGCAATCCGCTGCGCTACGTCAACGACGGTGTGTCCCAGGACTTGTTCACCGATAACGGAGGTCGCCGGCCGCGGTTGGCGTTCGCGACCCCGTCGCGCCGGGCGGTGTTCCACACCCGCCCGCACATGGACGCCGCCGAGCTGCCCGACGACGAGTTCCCGATGGTTCTCAACACCGGCCGGCTGCAGCACCAGTGGCACACCATGACCAAGACCGGCAAGGTGGCCAAGCTGAACAAGCTCAACAGCGCCCCGTCGATCGAGATTCACCCCGGCGACGCGGCGGCCCTGGACATCTGGGACGGCCGTCAGGTCGAGGTGTCCTCCCGCCGCGGCCGGGCCGTGCTGCCGGCCGTCGTCACCGACCGGGTGCGCCCCGGGAACACGTGGGTGCCGTTCCATTGGAACGACGAGCAGGGCGACGCCCTGGCCGTCAACGCCGTCACCAACGACGCCGTCGACCCGGTGTCGCTGCAGCCCGAGTTCAAGGTGTGCGCGGTGCGGCTGACCCCCGTTCCCGTCGCGACAGCCCTGCCTGTCTCGACGGACGCCCCCGCGTTGACCGACGACGAGAAGCTCTACCTGTCAGGCTTTCTGGCCGGGCTGGATGGCGGGCTGCCCGGGATCCCCGTGCTGCCGGACGCCGCCCCGGTCAGTGCCAGGGTCCGGCTGTGGGCCGACGGCCTGCTGGCCGGCCGGTTCTCCCGCCTGCCGCCAACCGCAGCCGACAGCGCGGCGGATCCGGCCCCGGCCGATGCTCCGCTGGTGCTGTGGGCGTCGCAGACCGGTAACGCCGAGGAGTTCGCCGGCACGCTGGGGGATCGGCTGCCGGGTGCCCGGCTGCAGGCCATGGACGACACGCCGCTGTCCGAGCTCGCGGCTGCGAACCGAATCATTCTGGTCACCAGCACCTTCGGCGACGGCGGCCCCCCGGACAACGGCGCCGACTTCTGGGAGCGGCTCGCGGCGCCCGAGGCGCCGTCGCTGGCCGGAGTGCAGTACACGGTGCTCGGCATCGGCGACCGGTCCTACGACAACTTCTGCGGCCACGCCAGATCGCTGGATGCGCGGCTGGCGGAGCTCGATGCCACCAGGATGCTCGACCGCACCGAGTGTGAGGCCTACGACCAACAGCAGATGACGCAGTGGGCGGACTCGGTCGTCGATCTCGTGGCCACGTCGGAGGAGGCACCCCCGGGAGTGGTGAGGACGGACACCGCCGCGACGATCGCGCCGGCCACAGATCCGGAATACACGCTGTTCACCCGGGACCGCCCGATCGACGCGCCGCTGTGCCGCAACATCCGGCTCACGCCGACCGGAGCCGCCAAGGACGTGCGGCAGTTCGGCTTCGACATCAGCGCCCACGACGTCAGTTACGCGGCCGGGGACTCGCTGGGCGTCTACGTGACCAACTCGGACTTCGTCGTCGAAAACTGGCTCACCGCAACCGGGTTGCGCGGTGATGAGGCGGTCGTCGTCGACGGCGTCGAGATGCCGATGCGCGAGGCGATCCGCGGGCATTTCGACGTGTGCAAGGTGACCCCCGGCCTCGTCGGGTTCGTCGCCGAGCATGCCCCCCGCCACGCGAAGCTCAAGAGGCTCCGCAGTGACCGTGACGAGTTGCAGGCGTGGCTGGGACAGCGCAACGGACTCGACCTGGTGAGCGAGTTCGGGGTGCGCGCGGATCCGCAGGAGTGGGCCCACGTGCTGGTCCGGCTGACTCCGCGGCAGTATTCGATCTCGTCGAGCCCGCTGGTGAGTCCTCACGAGGTGCAGCTGACGGTGTCGGTGGTGCGCTACGTGGGTGCCGACGGCGGCCCGCGCGCCGGGGTGGCGTCCAGCCATCTGGCCGAGCTGCCCGACTGCGCCCCGGTGCCGATTTTCCTGCAACGGTCCCCGCATTTCCGTCCCCCGCAGGACCCGCAGACCCCGATGATCATGGTCGGACCGGGCACCGGCGTCGCCCCGTTCCGTGCGTTCCTGCAAGAGCGGCGCGCGCTCGGCCACCCCGGGCGCAACTGGCTGTTCTTCGGCGACCGGCACCGCGCCCAGAACTTCTACTACCGCGACGACCTGAGCGACATGGTCGACGATGGGCACCTGAATCGCCTGGACCTGGCATTCTCGCGTGATCAGGCCGAGCGGGTGTACGTCCAGCACAAGATGCTCGACTACGGCGCCGATGTGTGGGACTGGCTGCAGGACGGGGCACATTTCTACGTCTGCGGCGACGCCACCCGGATGGCCAAGGACGTCGACCGCGCGCTGACCGCGATCATCCGGCAGCACGGCGGCATGAGCGAGGATGCGGCCCGCGACTACAAGCGGCGCCTGGTGGCCGACAAGCGCTACGTGCGCGACGTGTACTGACTCCGCCGGCCGTTCGGTAACGGACTCGACCCCGCAGCCGTGGGTCTGGAAGCGATGATCGGCCCCAGTGTTCGGGCTGTGGGTCGACCGCTGTCGGAATCGATCGACCTCTGCGGTCCAGCTGCGCTGATGCACTGTGCTGACTGTGTGTCCGAGGGGGGACTTGTCCGTCTACGACACGGGTCGTGGTCTGGCGATTGGGGCGCTGACCGCTTCGGTCAAGCACCGGTCCACGTTTTTCGCTCAATCGCAACCCTGAGGAGCTCGCCCATCGGGCGGCCAGCCGTCGGTACCGGACTCAAGCGGAATATTCAGAGATCGAAGCAGGATCGAAAAGAGCCGCCAATTGGCGATTGCTCCGACAAGTTCGACCAAAACGGCGTGATCGCTATTGAATGCCTTCTGGCACCCAGCCCAGTTTTCCTCGGAGATGACCCCGTCGCGTACCACATCATCGGTCGCTGCGAGGACCGCACGCTCGACTGGCCCGAGGCTTTCGGAATTCTGCCAGTCGCGCACCGCGAGGAGATCATGCTCAGGCACGCCGAGCAGTGTGGCGATTCGCCAATGTTGAGTCCATTCGTATTCGGAGCCAGTAATCCAGCCGATGCGCATGATGACCAGCTCGCGTAGCCGCGCGTCAAGGGAACCGCGGAAGAGTAACGCGTCTAGCAGCCCATACAGCGCAACCGCCACACGCGGCTGATGAAGTGCCACGCGGAATACCGACAGGTCTGCCAACTCTTCGGGCAACCCACATTCGGCAGCTCGCAGCTGGGCCTGCTCACGGTCGAGCATCGGTACGCGTTCCGCCATGGTCACGGGTGGCCCTCTCTGTTGAACCTCTGCCCACGCCGTTAGGGCGTGGGCAAAAAGACGTTGTGCAGCGCCCCACTTGATCGGGCACTTTCATCTGCAAGCGAAGTGAGCAGCTGCGCGAGCCCAGCGAATCCGGTTGATTCTCTGGTGATCCGGTCGAACGGCCAGCGGCCCAGGGCGAGAATCTCGAGGGCTGCCCGGTGGGCGGGATACTCCACGCCGAGTGCGCCTACGACGTGTAATTCTTTATAGACCAACAAGTCTGGTTCAAACCGGGGCGCGCCGCCTCCTCCACGGGTGCCGGCCACCACAATTGTGCCGCCGGGCCTGGCAAGGCCGACGGCATCGGCGAACGCGGAGGGTGCTTTAGCGGTGACGTCGACGACCACGTCGGCAAGCCGTCCGCCTGTCTCACGCTGGAGCGCGGTCACTGCATCGTCCTGCGATACATCGATGGGCAGGTCGACACCGAATGATCTGGCTATGGCCAGTCGTTGTGCGTCGCGTGGGCCTACGCCGGTCATCGCGACGAACGCGGCTCCCGCCTCTTTGGCCGCCACCGCCGCACAGATTCCGCGGATGCCGGGCCCCAGGATCGCTACGACGTCCCCGGCCTTGGTGTCGGGAAGAGTCGCCCCCCACTGGATACCGGCCCCGAGAGGGTTGAACAACGTGGCGAGAACGGGGTCCATGTCTTCGGCAATCGGGAGCAGCATCGCGTCCCACGGAAGCTCCACATGGGTGGCGTATCCGCCCCATAAGCCCGCGCCGACCTCCACGTCGACAAACCCGAACATGGTGGCGATGCCGTTCACCGCGCACCGCCGGTATTCGCCGCGGCGGCACTCGGGGCAGTCTCGGCAGGACCGGAACACCTCAACGGCCACGCGCTGGCCGGCTTGTACACCCCAGCGTTGGCCAGCCGCAGCGCCAACATGTTCGACGATGCCGACGATTTCGTGCCCTGGAACGAATGAGAAGCCGGCAGGCAGGTGTCCGGTGAATTGTTCGTGATCTGTTCCGCACAGACCGCATGCTTCAACTCGCAGGATCGCACCCCGGTCGCCGACGTCGGGGATGGTCATCTGGCGCCGCTGCAGACTCCGCGGTCCGGTCAGCACCATCGCCTCGGCGATCATGGAAGCTCGAACCCGGTGAACGACCCTGTGTTTCGGAGGCACACCGTTTTACCTACGTACATTTCCGCGCCCATCGCCTCGGCGATCTGCGGATCGTCGCTGCGTGCGACGACTCTTTGCCCGTCGGACAGGTGCGCGATGATCGGAGTCCATCGAGGTTGGCCGTCTCGGTCGTAGACGACGGTGTATCCGTCGACTGTCGCGCAACCGGTCGCCTCGTCGGCGCCTGCGACGGCCAGCCGCGATGAATCGATTTGAGCTTGTTCGACCGCCGTGTCGAGCAGTCGCCACCCGGCTGGTGGCGGGGTGGCCGACCACACACCGACCGAATGCTTCGTCGAATACCACCCGAGGCCGGTGACGAGTCCGGCATCGGTTGGGTCGCGTCGGCACCGTCGGACCATCTCCACGATCGAGTGGCTGACGTAATTGTTTCCGGGACCGCCGTGATAAGGCAGGCCTCCGGTTACTGTGAGGCCTCTGTCGTCGAGGGGGTCCAAGTCGAGAGCCTCGGCAGCCATCTCAATTGCCGACGGGAAGCAGGAGTAGAGGTCGAACCACCGGATGTCGTCGGTGGTCAACCGGCCCGCATCGAGAGCCTTCCGTGCCGCTACCTCGATACCCGATGAGCGGCTGAGGTCCGGCCGTTCCACGGGGAAGTACACGTCGTTGCAAGTCGCTGCTGACCAGGGAAAGACCCAACGATCGCGCGCGACGCCTAATTCGTCCGCCACCTCGGCCGCCATGAGAATGAAGGCGGCAGCCATGTCGACGGACATGATGCTGTTGAGCAGCTTGGGATAGGGCAAGCAGACCATGCGGTTTTCCGCGGTGACTTCGCTGAGTTCGGTGGCACTTCGTGCGCGTGGGAACCAGGCCTGTTCCGGATGGCGTGCCGCCTCGGCTGTGAACGGGGCCATCAGCGTGCCCAGCCACTCCCGTTGAGCATCGAAGTCGCGGCCGTGGCGCGCGGCGATCGCGGACTCGAAGATGGGATACACCTCGTGCGGCCAACTCAGACCCACCGACAATTCGGCTTGACTCAGCCCGGGGCGGGCGTCGCCCAGGGATTCGTCGTCGGAGCGGGGTGGGGGCGGCGAGTCGAGAAGTGCCCCGCCCTGAAGCTTGCGTGCGGAATGCCCGCTCTCCGCCCCGACGACCAGGACGACATCTGCACGGCCTTCGCCTATTTCGCCACCCAACACTTCGACGAGATACTGCGGGGTGTTTCCGCCGACGGGACAGCTGATGCGGCGGGCGGGACTGATGTGCATCGCTTCGGCGATCCTGCTGGCGGGATTGTCGCGCGGTATGACCAGGATGCCCGGAGTCGCGACGGTGTCGATGCGCCGCTCGACCGGGCGACTTGCGTCTTTGACCGCGCGGCGTGCGGCTTCTACCGCCAAGTCGATCGGGTCCACGAAGTCGTTCCCGCGATGGGTAACTTCGCCCACGCCGACGACAACCGGGGTACGCGCTTCTACCAACATCGGCATCGGCATCCGCTCAGGGCCACGGGGCTGACTTGAGACATAACTGCGATGGTGTCATGTGCGTGGGCAAGTCACAATGGTGTGCGCTCGCGGCATACTGGCTGTGTGTCGACGAGGTTGTTGAGATGGGGCGCCGCCGCGCCGACAGATCGTGGGTCCGCTCGCGACCGGTTGCTCGATGCTGCCGAGCGGTGCCTCGAGAGTTGCGGTGTGGTGGGCACGACCATGGAGGACATCGGCAGAACAGCGGGTGTGTCCAGGGCAACGGTGTATCGCTACTTCCCCAGTCGGGAGGCGGTGATGTCGGGTGTCATCATTCGCGCCGCCGAGCGCTATCTCGACCGCATCAGCCCGCGGATCGCGGCGCACGCCGACCTGGGCTCCGCGCTCGTCGATTTCGTGGAATACACGGTTGAGGCCGCGCGCCGCGAAGAGATCATCGGATTGTTGTTCGGCAGCGACGAGGAACTCGCCGGCGTGGGTCTCGCGGCGGGGACCTCGACGTCCCTCTTCGAAATCGTCACCGAATTTCTGCGTCCCATCTTCACCAGACACTGGAGTTGCGTGGAACCGGGCGTCTCCGTCGACGACGCCGCCGAGTGGGTTGTCCGCACGATATTGAGCCTGCTGACTGTTCGAGGGCCGCGGGAGCGCAGTCGTGACGGACTCCGGGCGTTTCTGTCGAGGTTTCTCCTTCCGGCGATCCTGGCGGGTGACCACGCTCGACCGATGTGACATCTATGGCGTAATGTCTCGACGGCAGATGAGGTAGGAGGGCCTGTGCAATTCACCACGTTCAACGAACAGGTCGCTGAGCAACTAAAGAGCGCAGCAGAAACCACGGGCGGGTTGGCCGGTTACCTCGGCTTCCGTCACACCGAATTCACTGCGGGACGGCTCGTCGCGGAGATGGACGCACGCGACGACCTGAAGACGCCTTTCGGGAACCTGCATGGGGGCTGCTTATCGGCCATGGTCGACCACTGCCTCGGAGTGGTGTTTTATCCCGTGATTCCACTGGGATCTTGGGTCGCGACAACGGAGTTCAAACTGAATCTGCTTCGTCCGGTCTCTAGCGGCACCTGTGTAGCCACAGCCGAGATCATCTCGCTGGGCAGAACCAGCGGTGTGGCGCGTATCGACATCTGCAACGACGGCAGAGCGGTGTGTGCGGCCCAGGGAACCGTCACCGTCGTCGCACCGAAGACGAGCTCCTGATGTCGGCAAAGAGAACAGGCGATTCGTCGGCTCCTGTGGTCGAGCGCGTGCCCACGGCGGACGGGCTGACGCTGGCGGTCGACCTCTACCGCTGTGATGCGCCGCGGGCGGTCGTGTTGCTCCTTCACGGCGGAGGTCAAAGCCGACACGCCTGGGACGTCACCGCCCAACGCCTGCACCAGCGGGGCTACACGGTGGCCGCGTACGACACCAGGGGACACGGGGACAGCGACTGGGACCCCGACGGACGCTACGACGGGGACCGGCTTGGATCCGACCTATTGGCCGTGCGCTCATACGCCGATTCCGGCCGCCCCGTCGCCGCGATCGGCGCCTCTCTGGGCGGCTTGACCATTCTCGGAACACACTTGCTCGCCCCGCCGGACCTATGGCAGGCCGTCGTCCTGGTTGACGTCACTCCGCGAATGGAGATGGAAGGCGCCCGACGAGTCGTAGCGTTCATGTCGGCACACCCCGAAGGTTTCGACAGCCTAGAGTCGGCCGCTGACGTGATCGCCGCCTACAACCCGCACCGCCCTCGCCCCGAAAACCTCGACGGCCTCCGAAAAGTCCTCGCCCGTCGCGAAGACGGTCGCTGGGCCTGGCGATGGGATCCAGCTTTCGTGACGTCGAATTTCCAGTTCCTGCAGGGTGATCCAGACGAAGGCGCTAAAGACTTCGACATGATGAGCGCGTTCCTTCTTGATGGTGCGAGGCAGGTGTCCGCGCCAACGCTGCTGGTCCGGGGCCTACTATCTGACATGGTCTCCGAAGAGACAGTAAAGCATTTCCTGACCGTCGTTCCGCACGCGCAAACCGTTGACGTATCGGGCGCGGGACACATGATTGCCGGCGACAACAACGACGCATTCTCGACGGCGGTCGTCGAATTCCTCGACAGGACCACATGAACCCTGCTGTCGGTTGACTGCCCATGTAGGGCTGGCGCCTATCCTGCTCCTATGCCAACTGAACCAGCGCGGGTGTCTTTCCGCCGGCATGTGCGCGAAAAGGTTTTGAGGGCGACACGAGAACTCGCCATCGAGAAGGGCTGGGATCAGGTCCGGATGAGCGAGGTTGCCGAATCGGTCGGCGTCTCCCGCCCGACGTTGTACAAAGAGTTCGGCGACAAACAGGGGCTCGGCGACGCGCTTGTGGTGTCGGAGGGCCAGCGCTTTATGGAAGGCATTCTTGCCGTCCTTGCCGAACACGTGGGCGACGTGCGGGGCGGCATCACCGCAGCGGTGCAATTCACCCTCTGTGAAGCAGAAGACAGCCCGCTCCTCAAGGCAGTTCTGACGTCCAACCCTTCGGGGAAT
>MDTD01094750.1_pt1 | contig 24642 bp, 22 predicted proteins | sample 811221 | NCBI WGS metagenome assembly MDTD01 (sample SAMN05326646, study PRJNA326480) | marine metagenome | isolation source: seawater | place: Pacific Ocean: South West | collected 2011 | reverse complement strand
GTCAGCTTCGGCATCGGCGTCAGAGGCTTCGTCAACGGCTTCGCTGTCGCCGTCAGCGTCGGCATCGGCATCGGCATCGGCTTCGGCATCGGCATCGGCTTCAGCGTCGGAGGCTTCGTCAACGGCTTCGCCGTCGTCGTCGGCATCGGCATCGGCTTCGGCTTCGGCTTCAGAGGCTTCGTCAGCCGCCTCACTGTCAGCCGCCTCTACGATTGAGAGTTGCTCCGCTTCACTTTCGTCTGCTTCGGCGGAAGCACTCTCTTCTTCGACGGTATCTTTTACGGTGCCTACATCTTCTGTGGTCGCACGTCGGGCAGCACTATTTTTCTTCTTCTTCTTAGACATCTTCGTTCCCTCACTTTTGAAAATTTGCACAAAGATCCCCTGGGCGAAACCCAGCCAGTCGTGTAGCCCACTTTCAATTTAACAGGGCATCAAAAAATGGCACCTGGAACGAAAAGTTTCCGAGCGCGACTGGCAGATGTTTCGACAAACGATCTACGAATTTGGTTATGTAATTATTATTTTTGCAGAAAAACTCATTGAACGGTAGGGTTTTGCCAAACTTTTTTTATTAAATGTTGAAAAAAGCAAGGCACCGATTTTAGTGGCGCCCCGGGGTGTATGTTTTGTATATGCAGTAGTATTATTTTGGATAGTGGTGGCTCTGGTTCTTGAATATTTTTGTTCCATGCTGATACGGAAAGCTTATTTGAAGAACCAGTATTCATCAGCCTTGGCGGGAGTGAATCGTTTTTAGCTTAGATGCTCAGTTCCTGGTGAGAGCCTATTCTTACTACTTCACGTTTTAGGCTGGCCATGGACTCAATGATCACGTCTACTTCCGGACTTCTTTTTTGTTCTCTATCCGATTCCAATTTTTGAATGATCTGTTGAATTGAATCTTTGAGATTTCTCAAATCAGTCTCTAATTGATCTTTGTGCATGTTCCTTTTCCTCTCTCTCAAGAACTCAAATATAGCATGAGCGAATCCAGCCCTCATGCAATATGAGGAATTCAAGGCTTAGATTCGCTCTTGCGTATCAACGGAGAAACTCCTTCATGCGAGCAAACTGTTTGCTCTTCTTTAGCTTTTTCTTCGCTGAACTTTCAATTTGTCTGATTCGTTCACGACTGAGGTTCATCTTCCTTCCAATCGCTTCCAGGGTCAGAGGCATTCCGTCGGAGAGTCCGTATCGCATGGTCAAAACCACTTCTTCCTGCGGTTTAAGAGTCGAGAGGGACTCAGCCACTCTTCTTTTAAGTAGCTCTTCTTCAGCGGTTACTTCCGGTGAAATGCTGTCCGTGTCTTCGATGAAGCTTTTGAGATCTGCTTCTTTGTCTTTACCGATTTCCTGGTCAAGGGAAAGTAGCTTCTTTTCCGCTTTTAGGGTTTTTGCCACTTGTTCTGTCTTTATTCCGGAATCTTCGGCCAATTCTTTAATGGTCGGCATTCTCTCAAGCTCTTTGTGTAGCTTCGCCGCTGATTTTCTCAGTTTTGATGATGCTTCCTGGACATGGACAGGCATTCTGATAGTGCGCGCTTTGTCTTGGAGCGCACGGGAAATCGCCTGACGAATCCACCAGGTAGCATATGTTGAAAATTTGTATCCCCTTTCAGGATCAAATTTGTCTGCGGCTTTCATGAGACCGATACTTCCTTCCTGAATTATGTCCTGGAAGGGAAGACCTCTTCCTCTATACTGTTTTGCGACGCTGACTACCAGGCGCAAGTTGGCTTGCACCAGCTTTCGCTTAGCCTCTTTGTCTCCTTCTCTAGCCAGCCGAGAAAGAGTAATCTCTTCTTTACCGGTGAGGAGTTTGTGGCGACCAATCTCTTTCAGGTAGACCGTTGTCGAGTCATTTTCCGAAGGAACATAGTCATACTTAGGTACCGTAGCTCTGGGGATGCTTCTCTTTCATGTGTAGTAGAGAGCCTCGTCATTGAGCACCTCATCGTCCTCGATCAGGTTGTTCCATACTTCTTTGTCGTTCAGTTTTTCTTGTTTTACTTTATTAGTTTTCATTGTTTTATTTCCTTTGAATTTTAGATGCAAAAATGCACCTCCGCTGGGCGGAAGTTGCTGTGAATATATACCTCAAACTACTAGCCTAATACAGATTTCGATTTTGTGCTTGATTTCTTTCCTGATTTAATGAAAGCTCAATACTAATTAACTGATTTAATCTTCGTTCCGTATTCGGTGGCACTAGCGATACCGTTTTTCCAACTCTCTCGAATCTAATGAAAAGCTTAAGCTTGCCTGGATTGCCATCACTTCAAAACGAATTTTGTAATATGAGATTTAGAGGTTTGCCGGTCAGGAGGTGGTTATCCGGTGCTCAAGATGATTGTAAAAGGAATAGGTCTGGACTCAAATACCGGCCAGCCTGTGCTGGTTTTAACGGACCTGAATAAGAGTAGGGCACTACCTATTTTGATAGGTGCGGCGGAAGCAAGCTCCATATCCCAGGGGCTTTCTCGAAAACAAGTAGAACGACCCCTCACCCACGATCTGATCTTAAACACGATTGAGGCGTTGGGTTATGAGGTAAAACGGGTCGATCTGGTTGATGAAAGAGATGGTGCATATATTGCGTGCATTGTCCTATCCCTTACCCAGGAAGAGCCGCTGGAGGGAGCTGCCGAGGAGTTCTTGGCCGAGGAGGTTGTTATAGATGCCAGACCTTCCGATGCCATAGCTCTTGCCGTTCGGGACGACGTTCCCATTTATGTGCATGAAGGTTTGATTTTGAACGGCTCTATAGCAATGGATGTGGAGAGAGACCAGGCGGAAAAGGATGAGTTCAGTAAATTTGTTGCTGATCTCAAGCCTTCAGATTTCAGGATGCCGGACAAAGAGAATCAATCCTGATTTGATGTATTTACCCCTCACCAGATGGTGATCGCAGTCAAAGGCAGCGTGAAAGCGCTGCTTTTGTTTTGGTCTCGGTCGCTGAAACTTCTGTCTAATTGTTGCAGTAATATCTCAATCTATAACCTCATGTTAACCGGATGAAGCTAACGTATGATCTGTCCAATCGGAGAGTATATGTGATGTATAGAGGTCATATTTTTGATACGGACGTGGTGGTCTGGGGCGTAATCGCCTTGATTTTTCTCTGGGTTTTTCTGGTAGCCAGTTATTCTCCAGCCGATTAAGCTAGTAGATTCATTGTTTAGTACTTATTGGGTCACCCGGCAAAGTAGTGTTACAGGTGGTGGCATTCCTGCTGCTTAGAGACTGATAGTTGTAATGCGATAGCTCTACCTATATATATGGGTATAAAGATTGATGGCCGAATAAGCCCCCGGGGGATAAATTTATCAGAAGCCCGTTTCGGCACGCTGTTTTGTATCCCTGAGCATTCCCGACTTTGAGCACTACCCGGAACAATGAAGAAGAAGTCTAGTAGCAGGATGGAATCTGAAAATGTGCTGGTTGATTTTGCGACCCTCTCCAGGGTTGCTGCCGGGATTGTTTTAGAGAGGCTGTATCGGCAGGATCTCGTTTCCTTAACCACTGAATTCCCTCTGGAGCATAATCCTGAGCGTTTTCTGGTCACCAGCGCGAAGCGGGTGGACGCTTATCTGATCATCTGGAAAGAGTGGCCCTCCTTATTGAAGTTGGCTGATTTAAAAGGTCATCTTAAAGACCTGGCGGAGACATACTTCCGGCTGAAGCCTGAGAGTGAACTGCCTCTCTATCTACATCTGGTCACCAATGACTTACCATCCACAAATAAAATCAGGGGCTGTTCCGGTCCTGGTTTTCACCTGGCGGCATTTCTCTCTAATGAGTGGAAGAGGGCGCCGGAGGAGGAAGACTTCGGTGAATGGGAACAAGTCTGGGGACAGGTGGAGAAAGCTACAGGACTATCAGGACTGGATTTTGTTGAGTTTGTCAGGCATTGCCGGTTTGATCTCAACTACCCATTGCCTGAATTCGACCCGGAGCAGGGAAGCGAGCAGCCCTTCAACCGTGTGGAGCTGATTCGCTCCGCCCTCTTCAAGAGAGAAGGAGAGAAGCTCCAATATAGCGCTGAAGAGATTGAAATCCTGGCAAACAAGCAGGCTGAATTAGAAGAAGAGCAAGACGACGGCGACAGCGAAGCCGTTGACGAAGCCTCTGGTGGCGACGCCGAAGCTGTTGACGAAGCCTTTGCTGAAATTGCGGAAGCTGAGCCCGAAGTTGGCGCCGGCGAAGCTTTTGATGAAGTTGCAGAAAGTGAGCCCGAAGATGAGGGAGAAGAGCTTGTCCCTCAGGAAGAAGAGGTCTTTCTTGATTCGCAAGAGTCAGAAACAGATGATTCTCAGGAGACTGAACCGGAGAATGTCAGCTCGGATTTAGAAGAAGTAGTAGAAGAAAAGAAAGATGATTCAGGCGGTGAGGCGGATGAGACACCGGATTCCGAACTGGACTTTGCTCCGGATGTGAAATCGGTTAAGGATGTTAGACCAACAGAGAATACCGAGCTTGCCAGGCTGAATAATTTCGACAAGATTATCCACCTCAGTCGCAAGCATGAAGGTAGAGACACCGCCAGCGACAAAGTTCTTGAGGATGCCTTCGACTGGTATTTCAATAATGCCAATGAGCTCTTTCAGAACGAGAGATTTGAAGAAGCTGAGCGGGATTATCGTAACGCGCTGGAGAAACTTGTTCAGTTGGATTCTCCCCGGACAGAGGAAGAGGCGCAGCTGCTGGAGAATCTTGGTGAAATCTATATCCTCTTAAAGAGACCTGATCTAGCTGTGGAGCTTTACGAAAGAACAGAAGAGCTGCGCGTAACGGCGAAGATCCCCATAGCTAAATATGTTTCTGCGCTGCTTACCACCGGAGGTGATTACGAAGAACGTGGCTTCGTTTTTGACGCTGAGCCTTATTATCGAAAGGCCGTGGAGGTCGCCGGCAACTATCTAGAGGTGCATGATCCCCTGGTCAAAAGAGCTAATGAGGCTTGCATGAGGGCGACCCGGGAGAAGACCAGTCTTGTCTCCAGATTTTCCCCCGGGGAGCTGGAGAGATTGAAAGCCGGTGAAGACTCGGAAAAAGCGATCATGCACCGGAAGCCTAAGATTGCTAAGAAAGAGGAAGCAAGCGCTCCCAAGAAGGATATCTGGATTACCCAGGAAAATCTCAATAAACCACCGGCGGTGAATCGTCCTTCCAATCTGAAGTGGTGGTTGCTGTCCATAATTCCTATCTCGATTTTGTCTTTTGTGACAGTGTTTCATTTTCCCAAGATCTCAGGTACGGTTCCAGCTAAGAGTGATGGAGCCAGTACCTTCACCAGCGTAGACGGCAGGAAGTCCATCGTTCTTTCCGGGGATGGTCAGTTGAAGCTGGTGCAGGATGGATCTAATACCATCGGTAGTTACAAAATAGTGGGAGATTCGACCCAGGATATTCTGTCCCTTCTGGTCGGTCACTTGAGACGGTCGAATACCTTTTTCAGCTTTGAAGAGGATGATGTCATCAAAGCCGCCGGGGTTAAGTGCTACGCCAAGGGCGCTCCGGAAAGAGAGTTGAGTGAATACATGTGGCGCTACGGCAAGCTGGCTCAACTCTATCGAAATGAGACACGTAAATATCCTGACGATATGAGGGCGCTGACCGAGTCCAAGAGTCAGACAACTTACATAAACCCGTTTACCAAGAAGCAGGAAGAGGCCTACATTACCTACGCACACGGCTCAAACGATGTCGGTCTTGCCCATCGTATCGGTGAAGGAGCATCGTGGAAGGGTCAAATGGAGGCGCGACCCGGCGCGATCGTTTGCAACAATTTCGAAGGTTCCCGCTTTTTCATTCGTGCCTATGATCGAAACGGGCACTTTTTAACCAGCGCTAAACCGGGCGTGTTTTTCTATATTGAGTTGTCCTACGGTGATAATGTCACCCAGGATCGCCTCAAAGATCTGGAACGCAAAGCCACCCATGAAACGAATAGAGAGAACGTGCGCTTTGTTCTGGTTAGAGGAGAAAAGGATCTTGGTAAACTGCTGAACTTTCTGGATGCGATAGTGCCGACCGTATTGGCCATAGTCGGGGTTTTTTCCGCCATGATCTGGCGCTACCGGGTGAAGAAAGGGCTGCCTGGATTCGCGGTGGCTTCGGTCTTTATCCTGGCGGTGGTTCTGGCTATAGGTTGGTACTTGATGGCATTTGCTAATGCTTGACTTCGATTTTGCGGGTATACTCTACTGATGCTTGATTCTCTAAAAGTTGGAAGATTATTGTTGGCGGTCGCTTCCCGTAACGAACTGGAAGTGATTTTCGATGCGCTGGGATTGCCTCACGAAGAGATTCCGCCTTCCTGGAAGACCAAAGAGATTGATTCCATCACCATTGTTCATACCGGAGTGGGCAAGACAAATGCTGCCGGTGCGGTATCCCGCGAACTGACCCTGGCGGAAGGTGACCGTGCTCAATATTCTGCGGTTCTGAGTATCGGACTGGCGGGGAGCTATGATCTGTCATTGAAGCTCGGTGAGAGGGTTTTGGGTCTGGACCATGTGCTTCTGGATGAAGGCACTATATCCGATGGCGGATGGGTAACCCTGGAGAGAGCCGGATGGGCCAGGACCGTCATCCGCGCAAACAAAGGTCGGCTTTTCAAGCAACTTACCAGGCATGTCTCGCACCAGGGAAATATAGGCACCGTATCTACGATTTCGGGAACAGATCGGCGCATGGAGATTTACAAGAAGCGTTTCGAGGTTATGTTGGAAGTTATGGAGAGTGCTGCCATTGCTGAGGTCTGCGATAAGTTCGGCGTGGAGTATGTCGACCTGAGGGTGGTGAGCAATTACTGTGGGTCAAGAAATGATGATACCCACGATTTTCCCCTGGCGCTGAAAAATCTTAAGACGCTGGTTGCCGCTCTATAACAGCCTCACGGCTGTTTGCCAGAACAAACTTGTGACGAACTTGTGATCAGGCTTGGTTGAATTATTTGCTATTTGCTAGTCTAATGGTTAGGTGATACGAAGGCGGGAGTTTCCCAAACTTTTCAATGGCCAAAATCTTACTAGTCGAAGATGAGATGGATCTGGCTCGCCTGATTCAAAACTGGCTCACCAGGGAGCATCATCTGGTAGAGATTGTCTCCGAAGGTGATCTTGCTCTCAATCAGCTCAAGACCTACAACTACGACCTGGTTATTCTCGATGTGATGCTTCCGGGGATGTCCGGGGTGGAGGTCTGCCAGGAATTTCGTCAGGCCAGAGGCAATACGCCGGTCCTTATTATCACAGCCAAATCTTCTCTGGAAGATAAAGAGAGAGGTTTCATGGCCGGTGCCGATGACTATCTAATAAAGCCATTCCATTTAAAGGAGCTTGAATTCAGGGTTAAGGCGCTCCTCAGAAGAAGCAATCCGACGCGCTCCAGTATTTTCAACCTGGGAGACAATATCATCGTCGACGCTGATGAGCACCAGGTGATGAAAGAAGGCGTGGAGGTGCATCTACTACCGAAAGAGTTCAGGCTTCTGGAATTTTTAGCAAGGCATCCGAATCGGGTTTTCAGTTCGGAAGAGTTGCTGGAGAATGTCTGGGAATCAGATGCGGCGTTTCACAATGACACTGTCAGAGGGCATATAACCCGCCTCAGGAAGAAGTTGGATTCTCCAGGCAAACCCTCTATCATAGCGACGGTTTATGGCGTAGGTTACAAGCTACACATTGAAGATAGTAAATAGGATAAGAGTTCGCCTTGCGGTCTGGTTTTCCGCGGTAGTGCTTGTGTTGTATGCCGCCGGAGCCTTTGCTTCGCTTTTGGTTTTCCGCTCAGGGCTTACTGGATCGGTGGATATCAGTCTACAGGAACTGATCTCAGAGATTCGACCCAGTGTGAGAATCGTCGATAATCGACCTTCCCTGGCAGCCTGGGCAAGGCTTTCTGATGACAGGGATGTTCCAATACTAACAACGGTGCAGATCTATGATCGTGAATCGAGGATTTTGGAGCAACTTGGTCCAAAAGGTGTCGTCTCCCTGAAGAACGGCAATCTATCTGGTTCTGTCGATGATACGCCGGTGCACTTCCGGTCCATGTTCGTGCCTGTCTCTTTCCAGAATAAGGTGGTAGGCTATCTTCAAATCCAGGTCTCCACCAGAGTTCAGGATGACGCGGTGCGGCAATTTGCCATGGCGGTTCTGGTTATCGCGCCTTTACTCGTTTTGGGTGTCGGTGTGGCGGCATACTTCTTTTCCGGTACGGCAGTTTCGCCCATAGAGAAATCAAATCAATTGCTTCGTCGTTTCGTGGCGGATGCCGGTCATGAGTTGAACACGCCGGTTGCCACCATCGAAGGCTGTCTGCAGACCCTGGGAGAGCCCTCGAAAATAGGTGACATGTCCGAGGAACTCTTCGAGATGCTTGAAAGGGCCAGCGACAGACTGAGACATCTTGCTAAAGATCTGGTGGTCCTTGCCCGGGTTGAAGACTTAGAATCCGAGTTGAGTCGCACTGAGATAAATCTGAGAGATATGACTGAGTATGTGATAGCCGAACTGAGTTCTGCCGCTGCCAGGCGCTCCATCGAAATTCATCTGGGTGACTTTCCGGATGTGAGCCTGGTGGCCCACGAGGAGTCTATCCATGAGATCCTGAACAACTTGATAGATAACGCCATAAAGTATTCGGAAAACGGTGGAATCATTGATATTTCAGCTCAGCAGGGAGAGCAATACATCTCCATATCAATTTCAGACGCAGGGGAAGGAATCGATGAAGATGAGATCGAGCACATCTTTGACCGCTTCTACCGGGTCGATAAGTCCAGATCCAGAAACATCGGCGGTTCCGGTCTCGGTCTATCCATAGTCAAAGCTGCCGTGGCCAGGCATAAAGGATATATAGGGGTGGAAAGCGAGGCCGGCAAAGGCTCCACCTTCACTGTTACCCTGCCGATATAGCCGTACAATGCCTGTTTTCCCGGATATTGTTTCGAAATATACGGACGATCACATCTCCATAACATTGGCTTGTTAATCTGAGACTGTAGGGAAATCTTTGCCCTTCCTTACAGAACAAACAAAGAATCGTTTTTTAGACCGAATTCACAATTAATCGTCGAAACCCAGGGGCTGTCTGTTTGGTTTCGGCCGGATTTTGCAGGCAGGATAGAGATAATGGTTACATTGGAATCTAAAGTAGAGTCAGTATCTGAGGATACTCTGGAAGAGGAGGAGAGATATCCTGAAAATGGTATCAAGGGGCTCAAGCACTGGCGTCAAGACATGTTTGCCGGTTTTATCGTCGCCCTCGTCTCCGTGCCCCTTTCGTTGGGAATAGCCATCGCATCCGGTGCGCCACCGATTGCCGGTATCTTCTCTGAGATTATCGCCGGTCTTATATTTCCATTCCTTGGCGGAGCCTACGTTACCATCAGCGGTCCTGCTGCCGGTCTTGCTCCTGTTTTGTTCTCTTCGATAACCGCTCTAGGCAGAGGCGATATGGAGGTCGGTTATAGAATGGTGCTGGGTGTGATCATGTTCGCCGGTGTCGTTCAGATTGCCCTCACCTATTTTAAAGCAGCGCGACTCAGCTACTTGATTCCCCGGTCCGTGGTCCAGGGAATGCTCGCCGCCATCGGTCTTTTGATTATGGCCAAACAGATTCCCAACTTCCTCGGCTATAAGTCATCGGCCCATGAATTCTTCGGTCTGATCGCAGAAGGACCCGGTCATATACTTAATAGCAGCATCGCTGTTCTGACCATCTCTTCAGTTTGTCTTGCTCTTCTATTCCTATTGCCCAAGTCCCGAATTCGCTGGATCAAGTGGATGCCGGCTCACCTTTTTGTGGTTCTCGTGGGCATCGCTCTTGGTCAGCTTTTCCATATCGCGCCGCAGTTTCTTGTGGACGTGCCTGCCAACCCCCTTGCCGGAGGGCTGGTAACTCCTGATTTCGGTGCGTTGTTTAGTGACGCAAGTCTTATTCCGACTATCATAATTGCTCTTTTGGCTCTAACTTTCGTGGATGGCACCGAATCCCTCGCTACCATTCATGCGGTTGATCAAATCGATCCTTTCAAACGGAAGTCTAACCCCCACCGAACTCTATTCGCCATGGGTGTTTCCAACATATGTTCATCTCTAGTTGGCGGATTGACCATCATCCCCGGAATTATCAAAAGTTCAACCAACATAGTGGCCGGTGGAAGAACCGCATGGGTCAATTTCTACAATGCCGTATTCCTGATTCTGTTCTTACTTGTTTTCGGCGAGCTTATTAGAATGATTCCGGTTGCCACCCTGGCTGCGGTCCTGATGCATATCGGATACAAGCTAGCCGGTCCGAATAAGTGGAGCCATGTGGCAAAGCTGGGTCCGGACCAATTTATCGTTTTTGCCACCACTGTTCTGGCTACTGTGTGCACCGACCTTCTTGTCGGAATCGCCTGCGGGGTGCTGGTCAAGATTGGCATTCTTCTCTACTTCTCTTTGAAGTGCTCCTGCAAGAGGGCTCATGGAGTCTACGAATTCGCTAAGAACTTCTGGCTCGCTTTCGTGAAACTGTTTAGAAACCCTGTTAAAGAGATTGTACGCGATGGGGATAGCGTCGAAATTCGTTTCAAAGGTTCTCTTACTTGTTTCAATCATCTATTCGTACGGGCTGCCGTGGACGAACAGTTGAAGACCGCCTCCCTTGTGAAGATAAAGATCTGCACATCCGTTGGAGTTGTCGATCATAGCAGCACCACATATTTGCAGATGCTAGCGGATGAGGCTGCCTCCAGTCATCATGGTCTTGGCGCTGTGGTGGTTGAAGGTCTCAACGATCTTCGTTGTTGCACGGCAGAGGAGTCCTCCCTGCACTTCCGCACAAAAATCGCTTAACTAACTGGGTAATCTATTTTTTTGAAGAACTTTTTTGTAGATTCTCGAGACCGGATTTGATATGAAGATCTCTTTGAGGGAATGGGATCTCGATATTCTCCTCTTTCAAAGCATCGAAGATTGCGTAGAGCAGATCCGAGTGGAGAATATCCGGGGTCTTGGCGTAGTCTTTTGTGAATACCCTGATTTCAAAATTCAAGGAGCTGTCGCCGAACTCTCGGAAGATGAGCATGGGGGCGGGCTTTTTCAAAACACCTTTATGCTCTGCTGCGACTCTTTCCACAACCTCCCGAACATGTTTGGGGTCGGCTTTGTAAGAGACACCAAAAGGAAAGTTCAGTCTCACTTCTTTTGAGCTATGGCTGAGGTTGGTTACCTTGCCGGTTATGAAGTCCGAATTGGGGATTATGATCTCGATGTTGTCGTTGGTGATGATGGTTGTCGATCTGAGTTTGATATTAGAAACATTGCCCAGTACTCCGTCCACCTCTATTCTGTCCCCGACTTTTATTGGGCGTTCCATGAGAATAGTAAATCCGCTCACGAAGTTCGCCACAATATTCTGAAGACCGAAACTGAGTCCTAATCCCAGGGCTCCTGCCATGATGGTCAGGGAGCTCAAATCTATGCCGGCACTCTGGAGAACCACCATAAAACCGAGACCGAGCACGATATATTTGGCTATCATGCTGACGCCGTATTTGGTTCCCAAATCGATCTTGCTCTGTTTAAAGGCGTTGTCGACAACCCAGTGTTGCAGGCGTCCAGTAATTACCAGAAGTATTATGCTGAGCACTGTTATATAGATAATGGTCCAGAGTGTGACGCTGGTTTTTCCGATCGGAATCAGGGGCTCCGCCATAATCTTGTCGATAGCCTGGAGAATCTGCACCGCTGTCATATCCAGCTCGGAACGATCGATGATGAAAATTCCACTGATGCCGATGAGCAGAAGATGCAGAAAAACACAGAGTTTTTCGGCCAGGGTGTCTTTTAGATTGTACTTTTCTAGAAAGGGTTCGATGAGATGCTTCTGCATATTCTTCGATGCGTAGAAGACTATGGCGAAAGCAACCGCAAGAAAAATGATGGTGCCGACGGTCACCGAGCTTGTGCCCAGGTTGAACACCGAGTAGCTCATCAAGGCATGGATATTTGTAATCAACTGAAAGAAATTCATGGTCGGCTCACTTAATTATTGTGCGTTGTCTCGTCCTTCTTTACCGGTTCCACCGGCAATTCCCGACAGGGCAACATTAACAGGTGGTGATTTGCCCTCCTTATCAACTCCTGCATATACGGTTACATGGGGGAATGGAATCTCTATGCCGAGTTCGTCGAAGCGCTTTTTCAAACGTTTTTTGTATTCTCTGCCTACCTTCCACTGCATGCCTGTTTCTGTTTTAGTGCGAGCCCTGACCACAACGGATGAATCACCTAGCTCTTGCAAGCCCATCATCTCAAGCGGCTCGAGAATGATATGTTTGTACTCTTTGTCCTTTCTCAGCTCCTTGTCGAGCTTTTCCATGACGGCTATCACTTCGTCGATGTCTTCTCTGTAAGCTACACCAATGTCAAAGACAAAACCGGAATAACTCTTGGTCATATTGGTGACAACGGTTATCTCTCCGGAGGGTATGTAGTGAACGTTGTAGGAGATGTCCCTCAAGACGACCATTCTCAGGGTTACTTTCTCCACCACTCCACTTTTGTCCGCTATTTGAACCACGTCGCCAACCCGAATTTGATCCTCTAGGAGGATAAAGAACCCTGATATCACGTCCTTAACCAGGTTCTGGGCACCAAAACCGACGGCAAGACCTACTACCCCGGCACCAGCCAGTATCGGTCCTATGTCTATGCCAAGCTCTTTTAAAATCATCATTCCGGAAATAGCCAGAATGGTGACGATAAGAACATAGCGCACCACCGAAGATGCCGTATCGGCTCGTTTCTTAAGCTCGGTACCCTCTCTGTTTTTGGCGAAAATAGCCAGTAACTGATTGCGAAGCACATTGGTTGATTTGAGCGCAAACGCGGTTAGAAGAAGGATCAAAGCTACATGTAGACCGCTTGTGATCAACCACTTCTGGGCATCCGAAATATACTCTGTCAGCTCTTTTTCATCTTCTTTTATAGAACGCTTTTTCTGTGAGCTGCTGCTTCCTGCCTTTTGAGCGATGAGAGTTTTCTTTTTGAGAACCGTGCTCTTGTCGGCATTTTCTGAAATCTCCTGCGCGTTTGCCGTGCTCCTTTCCTGAACCGGAATTTTCTGGGCAAAGCAGGGAGTTGTTCCAGAAAACAATGCCAGCAGGAAAACTGTTCCGAAGAACAATAGAAGCTCAGACCTGATTCCTTTTTTCATCGCTGCGGGATCCTTTCGATTTCAAAAAATTCGGAATAGATCATTGTAATAGATCTATGTGACCAGACTCTCGATTCTCCTACTAACTGTATTATTGTGGTTGTCAGTCGGAGCGCAACCAGCCTCTGGTGTACAAAAATATTAGTACCGATATAGATATGAGAGCCATGGATGCCAGGCATATGGGGTATCCAAGAGTGGTGTTCAATTCGGGCATATTCCACTGGGAAGCTTCGGTGTTGAAGTTCATTCCGTAAACACCTGCCACAAAGGTAGGTGGTATGAAAATGGTACTGATAACCGTGAGTACCTTCATGACTTCGTTCATTTTGTTACTGACAAGGGACAGGTAAAGATCCATGAGGTCCTTACATGTTTGTCTGTAGCTTTCGATCATATCGATGATTCTGATGGCATGGTCGTAGCAGTCCCGCAGATAAATTTGAGTCTCATCGGATATGTAGGGATTTTTATCGCGGATTAAGTTTTTAAGGGTCTCTCGCACCGGCCAGATGTTTCTACGGAGAACGAGAAGATCTCTTTTCAGGGCGTGAATCTCTTCGATATGAGAACTTTCAGGGTTCTCAAGTATGCGTTCCTCAAGGGATTCGATTTTTTGTCCATACTCTTCGAGGACAGGGAAATAGGCGTCAATCACCGAGTCGATGATGGCATAGCCGAGATAGTCGGCGCCGGCGTTTCTGATTCGATTTTTCCCTTTTCGCAATCTGTTTCGCACCGGCTCCAGGCAGTCCGACTCCGTGGATTGGAACGTGACCAGGTAATTTTCAAAAATGAACATGCTTAGCTGGTCGATGGCAAAGTGGGAACCCTCCGGCTCCAGCATGCGGATGACTAGAAAAAGGTATTTATCGAACTCTTCTACTTTTGGTCTCTGGTCCTCGGAGACCACGTCTTCCAGGGACAGTTGGTGTAGCTTGCATGTGCTACCCAGACGTCTGAGCAATTTGATATCGGCCAGTCCGCGTACATCGATCCAGGTTACCGGATTTTGCTTGAGCCGCTCTTCTATATCTTCCGTGTTTTCAAGGGAGTCTTCTTCCAGGCTCTCTCGCCCATAGGAGATGGTTTTGATCACCGTTGTCGACGCGCCCGGTGCTTTGATCAAGGTTCCCGGAGCCGCTCCCGGTGGTGTCAACCTTTTGAATTCGGTCTCCTTGATCTTTCTCTTTCTTCTAAGTTTGAGCATCCAGGATTTCCCTTGTCCCTATCTTTCAAATCAATAATCGGCAACACGCGGCGGCACCGCTGGTAATGCTATAACCACTACCTGATTCGGGTGTTGTTCCGTGAGCAAATTTCACATCTTGCGATCTGAGCTTTCGCTCACAGGTAGCTTCAGTCTGCCATATCCTCTTCGGTTATGAAAGAAGCTGAATAATGTTTCAGGATAATCCTCAGTTTACATCTTATGCCGGCCAGCTCCACATCCCTGCCGCAGGATTCGTAGAAGTCTGCCAGTTCAAGGAGAATCAGACCGTAATCGGCCGAGGTGCTTGAGAATTCTTCTTCTGCCTGTTTCACCGCCGCGCGATACTCTCGCCTTGCCTCTTCGAACTGTCTTTTAACGGCCAGCTTTCTCGCCTTCAGCACATGGGCTTTTAAGGCAGGGCTACGTTTCAAGAGAGCGTCAATATTTGGCATCGGTTTGTATCTTATGACTCAGTGCTGACTCTGTCCGCTTAGTTAAGAAAGCGGATGGAACAAGGGAATTATATCCTCCCATTGTGATGGTTTCGTGAGTCGATTGAAGGGGCTGAGTTTTTCAACTTCCTTTGACCAGATTCACTTCAAGAGGCGGCGCTTCCACCAATTGGAAAGTTGCCGATGCCAGACCCAGTCGGTTTCCGTTTGCTTCAAAATCTTTCAAAATTCTTTTGGAAAGGTCAAACCTGGTGCTCCGTCTCTTCTTGTAGTCGACCACGTATCGGAGGGTGAATTCAACCCAGTTGTCGTTGAAAACATAGGTGATCATCGGCTCTGTCTGCGCGTGTTCCACCAGATACTTTCTTGTTATGTTCTGCCATTGATCTCCTGCTTCTTTGGAATAGTCGCCGCAAACATCGTCGGCTGCCTTTGTCAAGAGTTCGTAGGCCAGGTCGTAGTCCGAGCCATATTTAACGGGAATGACGATCTCGTCCCAGAGGAATGGAAAGTCCCTGGAGTAGTTGAACATCGGGCTGGAAAAGACAACGCTGTTGTCGACACGCACTATTCTTCCGGTATATAAATCCCCTTTGACCCACTCACCCAGCTCCATCAGGGTGGTTCTACCGAGCCCGATGTCTATGATGTCTCCTTTGATGGAGCCGATTCTTACCCGGTCTCCAACTTTGTAAAAGTCACCGAAAGTAATGGCTACCCAACCGGCGATGCTGACAATTACTTCCTTAAGAGCAAACGCAATTCCAGCCGCAGCCGCTCCTATGATCACGGTAAGATTGCCCAGGGCATCTCTGAAAACCACCATGGCAAACAGAACACAGAGACAGTAGCCGGCGAAGGTTACGATCTTGCGCGCATTGTATCTATTGTTGGAGTCTTTAACATAATGACCCAGGGACTTTTTGACCACAGCAGCCATTCCCAGGAATATGATTGAACCGAGGGCGACAATGGCGAATTTTATGAAGGACGGGGTCAAAAGAATATGGAGCATTCCTTGACCGTATTTTTTTACATTGACCTCTTCCAGGGCTCCGGATACTGTGCGCTTCGCTTTTGCTTCCAGAAGAGCTTCTTTAAGACCCTCCATGTACTTTCGAGCAAGCTCTTGCTTCTCTACTCCGGCAAGTTTGGCGTCTTTGTCTGTAATAGAGGTGATAATCGTGTCGGCCGAGATGACATCGATTGTGGTGTCGCTCTCATTGAGTGAAATGCTCTCTACCTTAAACTCCGGGTCTTCCAGCAAACTGCTTATCTTTCTTTCCACGTTCTTCGCTCTTGCTTCCCTGGAAAAGGGGCCGAGCTTCGCTTGAATGGTAAAGATCGGTTTGCCGTCTATAGATACCAGACCAGGATCTTCTGAACTTTCATTATCGCCGGAATTATCTCTAGAAGGTGATGGCAGCTGCTGAGCAATGGCCGGCTTAGTGAGTTCGGCGGTAACAAAACCGGCTCCTATTAGTAGAAGCGCGGCCAGGACAAAGGTTTTAAGTCGGCGCAGGTTCATAGTTCAAATCCTTTTTCACTTTTCTTCGCTTCAGATTATATTGCCTTTTCTTCTTCCTTTTGGAGAAGCGGTTGTCAATTCATCCTTTTGATCCTTTGCTCTTGGTTATCTGTTGTATATAGAATAGGGGCAGCCCTGATGACAAAGCGGGCTCGGTCGGTTCCGTGTGAGATAATGACGGGGGTATTCGCAGCGGAAATAGTTATGCGGGCTTGTTTCAGGACATTATCTCTAGCAATATTGTGCTTGCAGCTGGTCTTTTTCGCTGTGCCATCATATGCGAAGTCAAATTATGACGTGGAAGCGGAGCTTGCCCTGGAGGATGTACATAGTCTGACCAGACGAATACTCGATCTGGAGCTGGAGATTCTCAGGCACAACACTTTCTTTCGGATCGAGACCAACGATCAGTCCAAGTTCCGTAGTATCAGGCAGTTTCTCTATAACTTGTCAGCATCCTCGGTCTCCCTTGGCTCCAGCACAACGATAATGAGTCATCGCTGGAGCACCGACAAACCCCACAATGATGTTCTAGAAGCCGGTGCCATCGGTCTTGTGGTCGGTCAGGCAATTATTCAGGCTGGTATCGTCACCGAGAAGTTGGTAGACCTTGCCCGGGAGCGACGGGCCTGGAAGAAGGGATATTCTCCCAAGCAAGTTACGGTGAGAGTCTCCGAGTTAAAAGATCAGCTGGATGAATTGCTGGCTCGGAGAGTCTCCACCCTATCCTCTTTGAAGAATGTCAGTCCCGGGACGCTCAAGATTCTTACCGACGAGACCAGAGTTTTGGTTCAGCTGCGCAATCTTGTCCTCATGGAATTCGCAAGATTCTACGCGGACCAGAGCAAGAGACGGACTTCAAGAAATGTCAGTTATATAAACGGTCTGGTGGCAACAGCCGCCGGAGGATATGGTGGATCTCTTATCGGCCTACTGGGCGTGACCAGACAAAAGCCATCTTATACGGTGCCTGCCGGGATCGGATTTATTGCCTCAAGCGCTGCTGTGTTAGTCAGTCCTTATGTCAACAGATTTTTTGCCAATAGGGCAAAAGACAGGGGCATGGCAGAAGCGAAAGCGGCTCTCGGTGAGCTGTCCATGGGGAGCATGGAGACTCTTGATACTGATTTGAATGCGCTATCCATGGCGGTCAAGACAGCCAGGCCGGGAGAAAGACCTTTTCATATCCAGGAGAGGCTTTCCGTATACTCCTCCGAATTCGAGATATTGCGGCAGCAGCTCCTCAGGGAGTCTTCCGGAATCAGTGAAGGGAAAAGGCTTTTCAGAAGACGGGTTTTGGCCAACGGTGTGATTGCCGGTTCGAAGATGGCCTGGGGCGTTATGCTTATCACCGCCGGGGCGGGTCTTAGCAATAATGGAGTGGCTTTTAATAAACGTGTGGCTGAAGCTGCCACCGTATATACCGTGGGCCAGGGCGCCTGGGTGGCCGATAGCCTTTCCTCCGGCACCACTCCCAAGTCCCTTAAGTTTACTGTGGGTGGGCAGATAAGCTTCGAACTTGAAAAACTGGAAAAGCGCTACGAGAGATTGAAAGAGCTGGAAGAGCTAGTCGTAGATTCCAAATAGTCTAGTCCGAACTAGAGAACTACCGGATTCAGGTTGTACCACTTCTCTCGATAATAAGAGAGGTAGCGGACCTTGGCTTCCAGGGCATCGACCATGGCCGAGGTGAAATCGACCCCTTCAAGACGCTGGGCGTTGCGAAGACCGCCCGGACAGAAAACATTGATCTCCAGGATCTTTTTGCCGACTATATCTAGTCCGACAAGAAACATTCCGTCCTCAACCAACCTTGGTCTGACGGCATTGGTCAACTCAAGTATATCGTCTGTGATCTCCGCCCTGGCTATGGTGGCGCCCACGTGGACATTGGATCTCACATCTTCACCTTTTCTTCTACGGGCGAATGCCGCGTATTTGCCCTGGATTTTTAACGGCTCTCCATTCATCATGAATAACCTGGTGTCTCCCAGGGTGGCTTCTTGAATAAATTCCTGGGCAATGACATAGCCGTCTTCTAGAACAGCCTCAACCATCTGTCTAAAATTATGATCCCCATCTTTCTTGAGAAGGAAGACGCCCTTGCCCCCGGAGCCCTGGACAGGTTTTATAATGATGTTGCCACCATGTTCCCGGGCAAAATGCTTGATGTCGGCAGGGGAGCGAGTGATTATCGACTCCGGTCTGACAAAATCCGGATATAGTTGCAGGTAGAGTTTGTCCATGGCTTTGCTCAATCCATCCGGATCATTGAGAACAATCACTCCCTGGGAACGAGCCAGCCGTCCAAGTTGAAGGGCCATGGGCTGCACCCATTTGTATCCATCCGTCTCGCAGGCAGGATCGCTTCGCAATAGAAGTATGTCCAGATCCGATACCGAGATGCTCTCTTCCTGACCCTCCGGTCCTCTTAATGCCTCAAAATAGGCTCTGGAATCTTTGTACTTTTTCTTTTTGACACTTCTTGCTTTGACTCTTAAATCTCCGCTTTCGGTGTATTCGAGGTCGCTGGCGCTGATATGAAAAACTTTGTGACCCCTGGCAATGGCAGCCAGCGATACCCAGTAGGTGCTGTATTGAGACTTCTCCAAACTGAGGTCGGTTACAAAAAATCCAATATTCAAGGTCCGGTTTCCTTCTTTTCTTTCTGACTATCTAGTCTGGGCACAGAGATTTTCTACCGTTATTCCTGCCTTCAAAGTATCCAGATAATTATCCGAATGCTCCCGGGACAAATACTTGGGTAATACCAAGGGCGGTTTTATCACTTCTCGCCAGAGAAGCTCTTTGATAAAGGGTAGAAATTGGATGGGATACTTACCAACAAAGAGAATATCAGCTTCTCCGCCGCGACGGAAATACTCTAAAAGCCAGACGAGACCTTTGAGATAGACAGAGTCTTTTGTAAGTCCTCCACCTCTGAAGATTCGGGTGATGATTTTGAAAGCTGTCTGGGGAGGGAATCTATACCTGGTGGTCAGCTCTCGGAATGCATCGATAAAACTCGCTCCATCGATCATCATCCGACATACTATCGTGCGGGCGGCAAGGGTTCTCAGTCTGGTGGCTGTCAGTCCATCATGAAGATACTCGGCCAGAACGGCAAGACCCTCCTGGAGTTCATCGTAGCCGATTAGACCGGTCTGCAACTGTCTAAAAGGTTGGGATTGTCCGTTGAAGTAGGTGAGCAGGTGGGTTCCTACCTCATGCTGAAGAACCGCACCACATCTTTTCTTGTTTATTTTGACCTGGTCGCCTATCAAAAGTGTATCGCTGGATACTAGAACCCCTGGAATATCGTCTCGAATCTCCACTTTGCCTTTGAAAATCGGATTTAGATTGCGGTAGTATTCAAGTTCTTTTTCCGCCTCGGTGCTGAATTCCAGCGCGGTTAGCACGTCTTGTTTGGGTGGTTTGCCCGGCAGTCTTTTGACATTATTGAGAATGTAGCGAGCCAGGTCCACGTGGTATTCATCAACCTTTCCATAAAGTTGAAGGCTGCCGTAGACAAATCGTCCGGTGCCCCGGTCGGACATCAACGAGATCTTGTTGTCCAGACCTCTTTGCTGAAGCATGAAAAGCTGGGACATAGCAGGATCTTCGATTCGATCTATATTGATAGAGTACAGCTCTCTCTTCAGATCCCCGGGGTTAAATGTTAGGGGGCGATAGAGAAACTTCGGCGCTCTTTCAAAGTTCCTCGCTTTGAATTCCCTATAAGCGTCGACAGTATTCGTTGGTGTTACCGATAGTACCAGGTCAAGTTGTTTGCTGATGTTCGCCAACTGCTCATCAATGGTCCATACTGATTTGACCAGGCTGTTCTTGCCCAGGGCATGGTAGTGAGCCGGTCTGAAGCTGCTCTTTGTCTGGACAAAATCAAAGACCAGTCTTTTTATTGACCGGGAGAGACCTCTCCATATGGTTTGTTTAAGCTTGGGAAAGTCTGTGTTGGTGTTTGAATCTCTATAGATGTCGCCGACTTCAATCCCGAGGAAATGGATATTGTTTTCTTCCGCTTGCCTGGAACTGATAAGCTCCTTGAATCCCTGGGGATAGTGCTGTTTTTTCGGTGCATAATTCACCTGGGTCTTTTGCTTTTGAACTCGAATACCTTCAAGGGATCGGACCAGCACATCGGTGTCTATCTGGGGATAGCGTATGGGGGGCAGGTGAATTTTGAAGTGGGGAGGACTGGCCGCCATGTCTGCTGTGGTGACCACCGGTTTGGTCCAGACTTCTATAACAAGAAAAGCTCCGAACTTAGCCGACAAATGAGCGGCGATCTCTTTTACTATTTCGGATAGCCAGCTTTGATAAGTTTTCGCACCAGGCGCGATGATATAGGAGGCTTCTCCCATGACTAACTTTTCGTCACCGGTTCTGTTTTTCTTGTCTTCATCCGAAAGGCGGTAGAGGCATAAAAAAGGAAGCTGCCGGTCTATGTGGATTTTTCCCACCGTCTTGCCTCTAAAATAGAGGGAGCGTCTTACTTTTTTCTCTGCTTCGATGCGTGAAATTATGTCGTCGAGCTGGTTAGCGCGTTCCAAAACTTTCTCGCTCTTGCCTGGAGATTGAGGACTCTTAGTTTTCTTTGCATTCATTGATATAGATACTAGCCGATGTGATCGGATAGAAACAGTACGAAGGCTTAAGCTCTGGATCGATCTACAAAAAGCATAACAAGGGCTATTGTTCCCGCCACGATACCGGAAGCTGTCAGAGCGACCGGGGCTCCGTATTGCTGCGCCGCCCATCCGACAATCAAGCCGCCGGTGGGACCGAGTCCGGATACCGTTATCATCCAGAGGCTCAGCACCCTTCCTCTCAGTGAATCGTCCACGGCAAGCTGTATCAAAGAGTTGCTGCCGCTGAGCTGGGTGGTGCCGCTAAAGCCAAGGACAGTAGCTGCCAGGCAGGCAAGGTAGAAGTTGTTCAGGTTCGCGAAAATCACCAGGGTCGAAGCCATGGCTACTGCCGCCACTTTTATATATTTTTTTAGATGTTCTTTGTCCTGGCCTTTATTCGCCAGGGCGAGGGAGGCGAGAAAGGAGCCGACCGCTGCCGAAGCCATCAAGGTTCCGAATCCGTTCATCCCCATCTGAAATACATCTTTGGCGAAAACCGGCATCATCACTATGTATTGCATGCAGAGAAAGGCAGTAACCGCACCCAGGATACAGGTAACCTTTACATCTTCATGCTTGGCCGCGAAGGCCAGGGACTCTTTCAAATCGAAGGTTTTTTTCTTTGACTTATCCGCTTTCTCCAGGCTCAATTCTTTGAGCTTGACAAGGGTGGCGATCACCACCAGAAAGCTGGCGGCGTTCAGAAAAAAGCAGGTGCTTTCGCCGGTGCGATTGCCCAGTTGGTGCACAATCAATGCTGCGATTACCGGGCCCAGGGTGCGCGCGGTGTGAAAGCTTGAAGAGTTGAGACTGACCGCGTTGACCAGATCTTTTTTCTCCACCAGGTTGAAGGTGAATGCCTGCTTTGAGGGCATATCGATGGCGTTGGCTATACCCAGGGTGGTCGCCAGAATCATGACCATCCAGATGTTGAGATTGTTGGTCAGGGTCAGGGTGCCTAAGAGCATTGCCTGTACCATCATCACTACTTTCGTTGAGATCAGGATTCTTCTTCGGTCGAAATGATCCGCCACCCAGCCGCCTAAGAAGCCGAAAAGCAAAACCGGAGATTGTCTGAGAAAACTAACTGTACCCAGGTACATGGCCGAGTTGGTGAGGTCGAAAACAAGCCAGCTGATAGCTGTTAGCTGCACCCAGCTTCCGCAGCTGGATACGAGCTGCGCAATGGCATAGTTGCGATAGTTTGGATTCTTCAGAGACCTGAATGTCACCAATGTCCAGGAAGTCAGACCCTGTCTGACCATGATCGGCCCGCTGGAGTTATTCTTCAATTGCAGTTGTTCCCATGCTCGACTTCCCAGAACGAGCTATCACTGAACCATTTTACCTTTCATGTACCTTTCGTCTTCGAAATTTAATCTGAGTTGGTACTAATTACGAGTTCACATTCAGTACTATCTATGATACAAATTTGTCATCGGATGCCTGCTTTTGCATATTGCTTTTACTTCGCCTGGGGTTGGGTGCCATGAATAAATTGTGGTCGCAGATTTTAAGTACTCTCGGATCTTGTTCAGCCTCTGAATCGGCTGTAGAGGAGCTGCCCGAGCAGGATTCTTCTTTTGAAATTTTGAACTTCGAGCCCGAAGAGGGTAAGTCTATTCTGGCAGAAGATGCGCCGGGCGCTCTCTATGAAACCGACCTGGATAAAAACCAGCTGGCGATGATTCAAATTTCCAGTTGTGGACATGTAATCGCCAGCTGATTTTGTTTGTTTAGTTGTCTATGACACCCTGGTTAAAGGGTGCACATCTCCACATTGTCGAAGTTACGCTGATAGAAGCGCATGTAATCTACTTTCCTTTCCAGGGCCGCGATTACCACATGGGCGAAATTTACTCCGGTAAACTTCTGGGCGCTTCCTAAACCGCCTGGGCTGAAAACGTTTATCTCCATGAGTTTGTTGCCGACAATATCGAGTCCGACCAGGAACATACCGTCCTGAACAATCTTCGGTCTGACGATTTCTGCCAGATGCAGCATCTCGTCGGTGATCTCCGCAGGAGCGATGCTACCGCCGGCATGCACGTTGGAGCGAATATCGTCCTCGGCGCCGATTCTTCTGAACGCGGCATATTTGCCTTTGTGTCTGAGAGGCTGACCGTTCATCAAGAAGAGTCTTGTGTCACCTTTGGCCGCTTCCGGGAGATATTCCTGGGCGATGATATAACCTTCTTTGGCGATGGAGTCCACGATTTGATTGAGGTTGGACATGTTGTTCTTATCAATCAAAAAGACGCCTTGACCGCCGGAGCCCTGAAGCGGTTTCAGCACCATACGGCCGCCTTCGTCTTTGGCGAACTGACGAATCGCCGCCTTGTTTCTTGTGATTATTGTTCTCGGTCTTACTTCTTCCGGGAACAATTGGAAGTACATTTTGTTCATCGCTTTGGCCAGACCGTTAGGGTCGTTGAGAACGATGACACCGTGACGCATTGAAACGCGGCCGAAATTGATACCCACGTTCTGGGCCCAGGTTCTCGGGCCTGTTTCATTGGAGGGATCACTTCTCAGAAAGAGCACGTCGAAGTCGTCCACACAGATCTCTTCTTGTTTGGCTTTAGCGCTCTGGAGGTCCTTCAGATAAGTTTCGGAGCTCTTGTAGCTGGATTTCGGCGCATGCTTGGCCGTAGCCATAATTTTGTTGTCTCGGTTGTATTTAAAATCGTCGGCGCCTATTACCCAGGCTTCGTGTCCCCGGTTGATGGCAGCCATTGCCAGGCGGTTTGTTGTGTAACCCACCTCTTCGGTCATGATGTTATTAACAAAAAGTGCCAGTTTCATTTAACCGTCCTTTTTCTATTTGCAGAATGGTGATCTTTGGTTTGAAATATAGAAAGTGCATTATATAGGTAATGCATATTTTTTTCTTTTTGTTGCTTTGAAACTACCTTCCAAAATTAATGCCCGGGTAGGAAAATTCGTATTCTTTTTTACTGCGGAGTATGCTTAAATCATTTAATCAAGGGAATTTCGGTCGATCGGTAGTCATGGGACTCGGCTTCTACTAAATTAGATAGGTGGCACTAAAGTGCGGACCAATATGAATATGGATGAACTTGACAGGTCTTCACCAAAGATACCTGGGCAGGTTCTGCACGTGCGTTCCAGATCTGTTTTTCTAGCCTTGTCTTTTTTGTCTTTTTTCGCAATCGCAGAGGAGCCTGTCTGGGCTCAGAGCACTGCCGATAGTGGCGTAAGGCGAGACCAGTATATCTCAATGAAGGCAGAGTCCCGTTCGCTTGCCACAGGACTCGTCTCCGATACCCTGACCATGTCTGGTTTGCCACCAATTCCCGAATCACTGGCCAATCGTCTCAGTCGTTTCACCAACTTTCGCTCAGCCACCATCGCTGACTGGCATCCCCTGAAAGAACACATGTTGATCATAACCAACCTGAGTCAGAATACCCAGGTTCATCAGGTGGTCGATCCCGGCGGCAACCGATTTCAGCTTACTTTTGAAAAGGACAATGTTCTCTGGTTTGGCGCCACGGCCAAGACAGCTTCCTATGATCCGTTGGAAGGGAAATTTTTCATCTTCAGCAAGAGTCGGGGTGG
>MDTD01004079.1_pt1 | contig 24658 bp, 17 predicted proteins | sample 811221 | NCBI WGS metagenome assembly MDTD01 (sample SAMN05326646, study PRJNA326480) | marine metagenome | isolation source: seawater | place: Pacific Ocean: South West | collected 2011 | reverse complement strand
TGATAAGATTCAAAGAATCCTGCTTGCGAAGATAACTCTTTGTATCGGTCTGGCTGTGACAATTCTGCATCTAATGCTTTCAACTCCTTCTCTAAAGCCTCTACGGAACGCTCTAAATTACCTACTTTATTGGATGTTTTCTTGATATCTTTATCCAATTGCTTACGTTCTTGATAGCTTATTTTATTCTTTGAATCCCTAGATTTTGCAAAAGATACTTTTTGCTTATTTTCTAATTCAAACTGTTTGAAGTCTACAACCTTCTTAGCATTCAAAAACTCATTGATATCACCTAAATATTCTTTTATGCCTTGGTCTTTAAACTCATAAACTTTTTCACTTAGCCCTTGTAAGAAATCCCTATCGTGAGAAACAATAATTAGCGTGCCATCATATTTATTTAGAGCATTTTTTAAAATATCTTTGGATACCATATCCAAATGATTAGTGGGCTCATCCATTATCAATAAATTGACAGGTTCTAGCAATAATTTACATAGAGCTACCCTAGCTCGCTCCCCACCAGACAAGACTTTTATCTTCTTTTGTGCGGCATCACCACTGAATAAAAAAGAACCTAACATATCTCTAACTCTTAGTCGGCTATACTCATCGGCGGCATCTTCAATTACTTGTATAATGGTCTTATTATCATCTAGCAACTCAGACTGATTCTGAGCATAATAGCCTACTTTAACTTGATGACCGTATTCGACTTGACCTTCAAAAGGAATACTATTTACAATTATTTTTGCTAAAGTAGTTTTACCCTCTCCATTTTTTCCTACAAAAGCTATTTTTTCGCCCCTTTCTAACAATAAGTTAATGCCTTTTAAAACTTCTAATTCATCATAACTTTTAGATACCTCATTAACTTTCAAAGTGACTTTTCCAGAATGTGGCGCAGGAGGAAATTTAAAATGCATACTGGCCGTTTCATCTTGCTCTACTTCTATCATTTCCATTTTATCCAACTTCTTGATTAAGCTTTGCGCAAAAGAAGCTTTACTTTTCTTGTAACGAAACTTATCTATCAACATCTTAGTCTGTTTAACCTCTTTATCTTGGTTTTTCTTAGACTGTATTTGCTTTTCTTGTCGGTCTTTTCTGAGCTCTACATATTTGCTATAACTCGCCTTATAGTCAATGGCTTTACCTAAAATCAAATCAATGGTTCGGTTAGTAACAGCATCTAAAAATGCTCTGTCGTGGGAAACTAAGACAACCGCTCCAGAGTAGTTTTTGAGCCAACATTCTAACCATACTATAGATTCAATGTCCAAGTGGTTGGTAGGCTCATCGAGCAATAATACATCTGGCTTACTCAATAGTATTTTACTAAGTTCTAGTCGCATACGCCATCCCCCACTAAACTCATTAGTCTGTCTAGAAAAATCATCCAATTGAAAGCCTAAACCCAATAGCACTTGACTCATTTCAGACTGTATGGTATACCCCCCCAATAAGCCAAATCTCTCGTTCAAATCATTGAGGTCAGTAATGAGCTGCATATAGCCTTCGGTTTCGAAGTCGGTACGCTCACTCATTTCTAAGTTTATAGCGTTTATTTTTTCTTCCAGCTCTTTGATTTCTTTGAAGGCTAATTCGGCTTCTTGTTGTACTGTACGCCCTTCCTCAAAATCTAAATCTTGACGCAAAAAACCCAAAGTAGAATCGTTAGGAGTAGAAATACTTCCCTCATTGGGAGATAGCTCACCAGAGAGTATACGTAATAAAGTAGACTTGCCAGCACCGTTCTTTCCGACTAATCCAATGCGATCGCCTTTATTGACCATAAAAGAAACCTTATCAAAAAGCTCTTGTCCACCAAAAAAAACCGATATGTTATTCGCCGAAATCACAAGCACACAAAAATACACTTTTTAACACCTTATAAAATGTAAATTTTTTTAGTAAAAACACATATTTAATGTATATTTGCTAATACATCGCGAGGTGGAGCAGTTGGTAGCTCGTCGGGCTCATAACCCGAAGGTCGTAGGTTCGAGTCCTGCCCTCGCTACTATAGTAAAAAACGGTTATACTTTTAAAGTATAACCGTTTTCTATACTCTCATCTAATTTTTTAAAACGAGCTAGAATTTTCTTTTTCGTCGTATTCACCATAAAACGAATAATTTATTCTATTTTTAATAAAACAACAACATGTGCTGCTATACCCTTTTCTTTTCCAATAAAACCCATTTTTTCAGATGTTGTAGCTTTAATAGATAATTGATTAACATTTATTTTCATACAATTTGCAAGAACTTTTTGCATTTCTGGAACATAAGAATTGACTTTGGGATTTTCTAAGCAAATTGTTGAATCTATATTGACAATCTCATAATTTTTTTTTCTTACTAATGCCATTATATTTCTTAATAATATCTTACTATCAACACCTTTATACTCGGGTGAATTATCTGGGAAATGAAAACCTATATCTCGCATATTAGCAGCTCCCAATATAGCATCGCAAATAGAATGAATTAGAACATCAGCATCAGAATGTCCGACAGAACCCTTATTATGTAAAATATGAATGCCGCCTAGAATTAGGTCTTCTCCTAATTTTAGTTGATGAACATCATATCCGTATCCAATTCTTAAATTAAAATTATTCTTCAATTTCTTCTGTAGCGTTAAAATCAAAAGTTAGAGCAAATCGTAGAGTATTGGATAATGGATTTACAGCATTGACCTCATCTCTTCCTTGAATTGGTATTAGATATGAAAAATCTAATCCAAAGACATTGTATCTTAATCCTGCACCTAAAGTAAAAAACTGTCGATCCCCTTTTGTTGGATGCTCATAGAAAAATCCAGAACGGATTGCGAACTGTTGATCATACCAATATTCTAAACCTGTAGAATATATTAACTCTCTGATTTCTCGATCTCCAAAAGGAGCATCTGAGAAAGATTGAAAAATACCGCTTATAACCGAAACATTTGGATCTTGACCGCTAATAATATCGCCATCATCATTATAAATCGGAGGTGTAGGAACAAGTAACTTGTTTATATTGAATTCAAATGCCAAAGAATTATAATCATCAATATCTGTAGACAAAGAAGATCCAAGTCTGAGGTTAGTTGGAATAAAATCTTTGTCAATAGTTTCAGTATATGAGACCTTAGCTCCAATATTAGATATATTCAAACCAATTGCCCAATCCATTTGTTGGCTAGCTAATCTAATTTCTTTAATAAAATATCCTGATATATCACCAGCTACAGTATTTGCAGGTTTAGTAGCCAATGTACCGACTTGTTGACCACCAGTTAAATTTGAATAAACATATCTTAGTGAAACTCCAGTGGAAAAATAGGGTGATAGTTTGAGAGAATATGCGCCATCTAACGAAAATTCATTAGGACTAAAAGATCCTAAGGGATTGTTATTTGCATCGGTAAAATTAATCTCACCTAATGTAAAATATCTTAGAGAAAAACCTACAGCTTGGTTATCATCCAATCTTTTATACCCAGATAAATAAGATAAATTGATGTCAGGAACTAATGATTTTAGCCAAGGAGTATAACACACTGAAAAACCGATATCATTATCAATAAAAGCATATTTAGCTGGATTCCAATGCATAGACATTGCATCAGGAGATGATGCTACACCTACATCTCCCATACCTCCTGATTTAGCATCGGGGCTAATTATTAAAAAAGGAACAGAAGTTGTAATTGTATTTAACCAATTATCAAGATTGTCGGATTGTTGAGAAAATACATTAACTGATAAGGTCGAAAATAATATAATTAAGATAGAAAAGTAGTTCCTATTTTTATTCATTTGAATGAAATAATTTAATTAACAAATATAAACATTAAACACCAATAACGATTAATTTAATTTATTAGTATTAATCTACCAGAATTATTACTTATTTCACCACTTGAAAGAGAAGCAAATAAAGAGAATATATAAACACCAGGCTTGAGTTTTACACCTGTATTTGATTTTCCATCCCATTGAATTGGTCCATATTTATACCCATTGGGTATAATATTATCTTTTATTTCCTTTACAACATTTCCTTTCAAATCAATAATTTTTAAAACTATATTCATTTCTTCATTGTTTTGATTATGGTCAAAATAAAAAGATGTATAATCAACTACAGGATTTGGATAATTTAATAGATTTTGTATGGTTAGATTATTTGAGGATATGACAGTAAATTCTATATTTTCTTGTGAAGAATTATTATGCACATCCCACACCCTAACAGTTAAAGTATGATTTCCTTCTGAGAGTGTATTAAATGGGTAATCTATAATTCCACTCTTAAAGCTATTAATATCAGATTCGTAAAAATCATTTAGGACGATTGGGTTAGCAGATTCCTCATCTAATATTGCTAACATATCATGTCCTATCCCATTTCCTACTGTGTTGATGCCACTTTCGTCATATAACACAGCATATAATGACGGATTTTTGTCTGTTATACCTCCAAATACAAAATTCGTATCGTTCATAAATAAATCAATTTGAGGTCCATCATAATCATCTACATATTCCGAAGATGTTCCTCCAATTACCATATCTAAATTATAACCATAAGCATCAAATAATTCATCTTCAACTAATCCTTTTGCATATAGACTAATTTTTCCGTTTCCGTAATCATAATTTATATCTTTAGGAACAATAAAAGAAAATGAAAATTCACCATTTTCAACTGAAGATTTTCCTTTAAAAATTAGATTTTTTTGTAAATCAAATACAAAAACAGGAGATTCATCCTGACCAAGTGTTTGATAGTCTCTTGGTTTATCAAATACTTTTGGATAAACTATACCATTAAAATTATTTAGCTTAACACCATTACTTTGTATTTCGCCTGAAATAGTGACCATCCCTAGTGCTTTAGCACTATCCTGGATTTGATTTAAAACGATATTATATTTTGGATATGCTAATCGTAAGGCAGGATCACCCAATAATGTAAAATTCCTATGATTTGTATTAGAAACATCAATGACATTATTTTTAGTTCTAATTAACACATCACCTAATCTACTAGAGTTTTCATCATCGTATGTAAAAATATTTTCTAAAAAAGCAGTATTTAAATCTAAATTACTTCCAGTAAAAACTACTCTTGAAGTGGTCAAAAGTGCTATTGCTCCTCCATTTTTTTTAAGAAAAACTTGTTCACCTGCTGAAACACGATCTGGATCATCATATCGACTAAATTCACAAGTGGCTGTCATAAAAAGAGGTAATTTGTTTTCATTTCTCCATGAATTTATGTCGTCAATTTCTAAAATTCTTTCGTGAGCCCATCCCATTTCTCCACCATGTCCAGTGTAATTAACTAAAAACATCCCTTTATTTATTGCATCAGAAATTGCATCATTTACACTTGTACAACGTTGACCACCAGTCGATGACTCCTGTTGGTATGCATCTAAATATATTTTATCTACGTTATATGACGGATAATTAATTGTAATAAAATCAGCGAGTTGTTCAGCCTGTAAGGAATGAACAGTTTCTATTTCGTCATTATCATCTCCAACAAAACACATATTTAATCGCCAATCACCATATGACTCATTTGAGCTGTAAGATATTACTTTATCTACAGCAATTTTTGCTTCTGCTTCAGTTTGAACAGGAAATCTTCCTACACCAATATCCAAAAATGGAATATTTTCAGCATTAGATAAAATAGTCTCTTCAGCATCAAGTAATGCAAAAAAATCATCTGACACATAAGAATAAAGTTCGTTGGTTGAATTATTCGACTGATATGATATCACATAATTAGTATTATTTAAAAGTCTATTTTTTGGATCATAAGAAGCATCACCAAATAACAATAAATACCTTAATGGGTTTTCCTGTTCGTAAAGCATCTTTGCAAAATCTCTAATAGCAGAAACATCTTGACAACCTGATGAGAACTCGTTAAAAATTTGCTGTGGAGTAACAACCTCTACATTTAAATCATTATCCCTGTGAAAATTTGCTAATCTGTTAGCTTGCTCTAAAAATAAATTTGGCGAAATAATTAAATAGTCAACATCTCTAAGTGAATGGAGGTTTTGATTTGCAACCTGGCCTATTAAATTGGGTGATAAATAAGCTTCATTAAATGCTATAAATTCTTTTAATGTATCGGTTAAAATATTAAAAGATAGAATCGAGCCTGAGTTTTGCAAAACTATTGATTGAGGTGAAAGTGGCAAGGTAACATCCCAAACTTTAGTAGATTGTGAGAAATTGGAAATTTGAAATTGACTAATATTATTTGATTTCACTGATGATAAAGATCTAAAAGACATTTGATTACCAGATAATTTTAAATTCCTGTGAGCATTAACTTCAATATAGTCAATATATCCCTTAGCTAAAGTCGATTGACTATTAAACTCTAATTCAAGTTCTATTTCATCAGATGTTGGGCTAATTTCCTTTTCAAAAACTTTAAGGTTAGCTTTATTGTAGCTTCCACTAATTCCTGAAATTGATATGTTTTGACTTAACATACCTGATGCATTAATTGTAAAATTAGAATTATATGGGGCTGGTGAATTAGCTGCCAACGCTACTTTTAAATTAACCTCATCAATTCTGTTTGGGAAATCAAAGTAAAACGATTTGGAATCAACTAAATCAAAAACATCTCCGTACCAATTTTTACCAGATTTGATAAAATTCACCTCATCATTTTCGTGAATTTTATAATCATCAAAACTTGTGATCGTTGTATCATAGTAAGACAATGATTGAAATGAATTTATACGCTTTCCTTCACCCATATCAGCAGTAATAAAATAATAACTACTGTTGTCGTAATAATGTTGTTGATGACTAAAAAATCCTGAATCATTAATCTTCCACTGATTTGGTGACTGACCATAAAACAATATATAGTCATTTTCATCAAAAACACCGTCATTCTGACCAACTAATTGTATTGCTAGTTCTTCTAAATCAACAGTTCTTTCAGAAAAATTATCAATTGGCAATAATCCTCCGGGGTGACCATAAATTCTTAAATCCTCAGGGTTTAATGAAGAAACATCAAAACCTAAAGTTTCTAAATCTTGATATGACAGTCTATAAATACCATCAGTATTTAAGCTAATTTTATACCAATTTCCAGACGACAGTACAGAATTATCAATTGAAGCATTAATATTTTTTAAAACTTGTGAGTTTGAACAATTTAATTCTATTTCTAAAAAAAGTATTTTTTTAAAATGATTATTTGTTTTTACAAATGGAAAAATTTCTCCTCTTACAATAAGTTGCTTATTCTTAATACCACTTTTAAAACTTAAATTTGGAATTGAATCAACATTTAAATCTTTTATTATGTTTATTTCAGACGAATCACAAGGAACATATATTATATTATTGATAATAACATCAACATTAGTGTTGCAGTCTGACTTTTGAAATTCAAAAATAAAATTTTGAGACTTTGAATCATTGACAGTGATTAAGTCATTTTCTAGTTTGTAATCAAGAAAATGATATTGGGTGTTCTGCGCATATAGATCAAAGTGTAAAAGCGTAATAAAAATTATCGTAAAAAAATAATACATATTAAATGTTGAAATTCAAATTCAAATTTAGCTTATATGAATGTAAGTTACACTAAAATTTATAATTATATAATATTTTAAGAACGATGATAATTTTAACATATTATCTATTGAACAATATAAATTGACAGTTATAAGAATATTTTTTTATTTTTGTTTGCTACTAAAATCAGTATCCACAATGAAGAAGATTTTAATTTTGCTAAAGCTATGCATATTTATTTGCCTTGCAAATGATGTGAAAGCTCAAGATCCTACCTTTAGCCAATTTTTTGCAAATCCATTATATCTTAATCCTGCAATGGCAGGAACAAATATTTGCCCTAGGATCAGTTTAAACCACAGAAATCAGTGGCCTGGTATAGGTAAAACTTATGTTACGTATAGTGCTTCTTATGATCAATATGTTGACAAAATTGGTGGTGGATTAGGTTTTGCAATAGCCAAAGACGTAGCTGGCGCTGGCAATTTAAACACAACACATATCAGCGCTACTTATGCTTACAGATTAAAAATCAATAAAAGATTATCAATTAATGCGGGTTTCGAAGCAGCTTACAGACAACTAGGTATTGATTGGCAAAATCTGACATTTGGAGATATGATTGATCCAGTTCAAGGCTTTATATACCCAACAAATGAAGACATTGTAAATTATTCTAATTCCAAAGGTTTCACCGATTTTGCAACAGGTTTTATGGGATTTGGAAATGCAAATAATCAATTTGACTACTATTTTGGTTTTGCAGCTCACCATATCACTATGCCTGATCAAGGTTTTATAGGTGAAAGCCGATTACCAACAAAAATTACTGCTAATATAGGAGCATCATTTCCTCTAAATAGATTTGGAACTTACAGAACAACCTCCGGAAATAGGCCTAAAAATGCTGCCATACTTTCACCAAATCTACTTTTTCAAAAACAACAAGATTTTATGCAGTTAAATTATGGTGTTTATGTCATAAAAGGGCCAGTTGTTGGAGGAATGTGGCTTAGACAGAGTGCAGAAAATTTTGATGCTTTTATAATTTTGCTCGGAATTGAACAATCCTCTTGGAAATTTGGATATAGTTATGATGTAACAATATCAGATTTAAACAACAGTAATACTCAAGGAGCACATGAATTATCTTTTGCATATAAATTACCTTGCAGATTTAAGGGCAAAGCATTTGAAACAATAAATTGTCCTAACTTTTAGTTTAAAATTATACTCAGAAAATCAATTAAATTATGAAAAATCAAATTATTATCATTTTTTCTCTAATTTTTATAATCGGTTGTAGTAAAGAAAAATCAAAAACAACTGGTTGGAATTATAATGATCCTAAACATGGCGGCTTTGAAATTTCGACTAACTACACTGAACAGGTCACGCCTGATGGAATGGCGTTTATTGAAGGCGGTTCATTTACTATGGGTCGTGTTGAACAAGATGTTATTTATGATTGGAATAATGTACCTAAAACAGTGACAGTATCTTCATTTTATATGGACGAAACTGAGGTAAGAAATCTTGATTATTTAGAGTACTTATTTTGGATTGAAAGAGTTTATGGATCTAATTATGATAATGGTTCGTATCCAGAAGTATATTGGAAAGCTCTACCAGACACAAATGTTTGGAGAGACAAACTTTCCTATAATGAACCATATGTAGAAAACTATTTACGACATCCTGCTTTTCATCAATATCCAGTTGTTGGTGTTAGCTGGGAACAAGCAGTTGATTATTGCGCTTGGAGAACAGACAGAGTCAATGAAAGAATACTTATTGACAACGGATATCTATGGGAAGATCCTGAACAAGTTGATGAAAATGTTTTCAAAACCGATGCATACAAAATGGGTCAATACGAAGGAAGGATTAGAAGACAACTTCCTAATCTCAAATTGGGTGTTCACTCTTTCACTAAAAAAGCTGGTAGAGACAAAAATGCTGTTAGAAATGTTCAAAATTATGATGGTATATTATTACCAAGATTTAGACTTCCAACTGAAGCAGAATGGGAATTTGCAGCTTTAGCTCTTGTTGGTAATACAATAGAAGAAAACGTTTCTGAAAGAAAAATTTACCCTTGGAATGGTGATGGCGTTAGGAATCCATCTAAAAGAAATAAGGGAGAAATAGTAGCTAATTTTAAAAGGAGTCGCGGAGATAATATGGGTACAGCAGGTAGACTAAATGATAATGCTGACAAAACTGCTCCTGTAATTAGTTATTGGCCAAATGAATATGGTTTATATAATATGGCAGGCAATGTCTCAGAATGGGTAATGGATGTATACAGACCACTTATAGATCCAATTACTAATGATATGAATCCTTTTAGAGGGAATGTATTTGAAACATGGCAAAGAGATGAAGATCGTTTCATTGTAGAAAAAGATACATTAGGAAATATTATCAAAAGAGAGGTAACTGTAGAAGAAAATCTAAATCGAAGAAATTATTCAACCTCTGATAATATTAACTATTTAGATGGTGATTACGACTCTAGAATACAAGCTCCAGCTTCAGACTGGCAGAATGTTAATGGAACTGATAAAAGGGGATTTGTTGACCCAATAAAAGAAAAAGAAAAGGCAATAAATGAATTGTTAAAAAATGTTGATGAAAATGGGCAACTTAGCTCTAAAGATATTTTAGAGGTTAGAAAACTTAAAAGCGAATTAAAACAACTTACATCAACCAATCAAGTATATGAGTTAAACGAAACATCATTAATTTCTGATCAAACTAGAGTGTATAAAGGTGGTTCGTACAAAGACAGAGCCTACTGGATGGTACCTGGAACTAGGCGTTTCTTAGATCAAAAACAATCAACTAGCTATATAGGTTTCCGATGTGCAATGGATAGATTAGGTCCTCCAACAAGCAATCTTAAAGAAAATATGCGAAGACCTGTTGATTGGAATAAAAATAATGGCTATTACGATAAAAAGTAATTTTAATTAAACCTCAATTTTATTGAGGTTTTTTTTGATATGCATATTAAAGAATTATATAAATTATTCATTAAATCATCTGGAGTAACAACAGACTCAAGACAAGTACAACTAAATAGTATATTTTTTGCTTTAAAGGGAAAAAAATTTGATGGCAATAAATATGCAGAAAATTCTATAAAAAAAGGAGCCAGTTTTGCTGTTGTAGATAATAAAAGATATTGTCTGAATAAAAAATATATTTTGGTAGATGATGTATTGTCCTGCCTTCAAGAACTTAGCAAATATCATAGAAAGCAATTAAATTGCCATGTTCTTGGAATCACTGGTACTAATGGAAAAACAACTACAAAAGAGCTTATAACAGCTGTCATTAAAAAAAAATTCATAACTGTTGCAACTCAAGGTAATTTCAATAACCACATAGGCGTTCCTTTAACATTACTGAGAGCAAAACTTGATACAGAATTTTTAATCGTTGAAATGGGAGCCAACCACACTAATGAAATTGAATTTTTATGTGGAATAGCACAAATTAATTTTGGTGTTATCACTAATATTGGAAAAGCACATTTAGAAGGCTTTGGGAATATTGAAGGTGTTATAAAAGCAAAAAAAGAATTATATGACCATATTCTTATTAATAATGGTACATTATTTGTAAACTCTAATGACAAGTTATTGATGTCTATTTCACAAAAAATAGAACGTATTTTATATAATACAACTGAACAAGAACAAAGTGATTCTCCATATGCTAAAGTTATATTCAACAACACCTTAATATCTTCTAAACTAATAGGGTCTTATAATAGAAGTAATATTCTAGCAGCTTGTGAAATTGGGCGTTATTTTGGAGTAAGTTTAGAAAAGACAAAAGAAGCTATAGAAAGCTATTGTCCTGCAAATAATCGATCTCAACTATTAGAAACAAACAAAAATTCTGTTGTTTTAGACGCCTATAATGCTAATCCTAGCAGTATGACCGAAGCAATTAGAGCATTTAATAAAGTTAAAAATAAGAATAAGCTCTGTATACTAGGAGACATGCTTGAACTTGGCGAAAAATCCACATGTGAACACCAAATTATAATTGATGAATTGTCTAAATATAATCAAAAGGTAATACTAGTTGGTCAAGAGTTTAACAAATGTCAACATAATTTTATTCACTTTTTCAATAGTAAAGATGCACTAGATTGGATTGAAGAAAATCCAATCAAAGATATGTTCATACTTCTCAAAGGATCAAGAGGAATAGGTCTTGAAATATTGAAAGATGTTCTTTAACTCATCTCTTCATTAATTATCTGTTTGATAATCAAAATAAAAGAATACATTAACATACCAAATATTGAGAACAAAATAAAAGCTACAATTATTGATAATTTATTCACTTTTAATGGTAAAGTAGGTGAGTCAATAATATTTAGCAAGGGTTCATTATTTAGAAGAGTAAATTTTGAAACTTCTAAATTTTTAACTATCTCACCATACATAATGTTTAATATCTCAACATCCCTTTTTAATCGAATTTCTTCAAGCAAACCTTTTGCACGCTGAACACCAAAATTTGAGTCTTTGTAAGAAGCATATTTATATTCAGCCTTTTTTAATTCATTAAGGACAGAGTCTGCCCTAAGCGACAGAAAATCTAAAGTATGCTTTGATTTAGCTGTTTGAAAAATAGTGTAGTATTCCTCCAATTTTTGTGCTAAAGACTCAATCATTAATTTTGCAAAATCTTCATTTTTTGAAAGGCATGAAATTTTAACAATATTGCTTTCATCCTGAAGACTAGTAGAAATATTGTTATCAGTTAGATTCAAGAATGCTAAACCTAGAATGCTATCATGTTGTAAGCTAAAATCATTTCTATTAGATGTAAAATATAAACCCTCAATATTTGTACCTATCCAATCCTTGCTGTAATTGTTAAATTCTATATGATGATTAATTAATAAATCTTTTTTACCATCAATAACACCACTCTTTAAAAGTGCTTCTTCAACAACTCTTCTAGAGGTGATGATTTCTTGAATATTAGTTTGGCTAAATGTACCACTTGGAGAACCTCCAATATTAAACCCAAACTGACTTGCCATACCAGAAATAACTCCTAAACCGCCCGATTCTTGATTTTCATCAATTACAAAAGTCAAATGTGCTTCATAAGTTTCATTCTTAAAGTACGCATAAACACTACCAATAAGACCAAATAAAATTGAGAAAGTAATAATATGGAACTTCTTTTTCCACAACAACTGCTTAATACTAATTAGCTTTAAAATAACATCTTTCAGCCTTATATCATCTTGATGATTAGTTAAATTAGTCATATATTTATTGTTGTCTTGAAAGATAAAGAATATATAAAGAAGCTAAAGCTGAAATCTTGGTAACAGTACTTTCCAAGACCTTAGTCCAATCTACTGGCTCAGGTTTTTGACGTTTGATTTTTATGTCTTCAGTTAATTTTATAGTAGACCCCATTTTTACACGAGGATACAAAATAAACAAACCAAAATCCTTTGCTTTGGCAACTTTTCCTGAAGGAGATATAACCAAGGTGTTTTCTTTTATATTATGTTTCGTAAAACCTCCAGCATAATTATTGATATAGAAGTTAGCTCTTCTTTCCATATGAGGGACAGATATCGAAGTTTGATCAAAGTTAGATAGTGCACCAGTGATTGTAATTAAATCAAGTTTAGAAGAAATATGAATACTATCCATATCATTGAGAACAATATTATATTTTGAATTTTCATACTTCATTGCTTTCTTCAACTCCAAATGAACAGGAATATATTTATGAATATGTGATTTTTCTTTACTAACTATTTTATCAATTTCATCCTTCAAAGGAACAATTTGAACGAATTCTCCATCTGAGAAAAACCCATTTACAATTTCTTCATCATCTTCGAAAAAGTCTATCTCATTGTCCGAGCTTTCCTCGACTTTAGTATAACGATACATCTTCACAGCACTCATATCAGCACTAGTCTTCAATCCACCTGCTCGTTTAATAACCTCAGCTATGGTTTCATCTTTAGACATTAATGAATAAAGCCCCGGAAATTGCACCTCACCACTTAAAGTGATAGTTCTTACTTCTTGAAAATTTGGATTAAATCTAACCGCAACTTGGTCGTATGGCTCTAAAGCAAAATTCATTGCCTCATCACTCAGCTTCCCATCATTTGAAATTTTAAAGGAACGCACTAAAGTTCTTTTGGATTTGATTTGATTTGTTTCAGCATCATAATCTACTATTCTAGAGATATCAATTTTAGCACCTGATGCTTCTTGTGCCAATCCACCTGCCATAACTAATAAATCAGATAAGGTAATACCCTCTCCAAAAGAAAATATATTGGGTAATCTTACAGCGCCAGAAATTGTAACCTCAAAATCATCCATATAATCCCTCTTAGATAAGAAAAATAACTCATCATACTCTTGAATTAAAATATTAGATTCTGAAGTTGGATCTTGAACAATTTTTGCAATATCAAGAATAATATAATCCTTAGTGTAATCTTTAGAAGTTCTGACTAAATAAGCTGATTCTAAAAACAAATCATCGGATAGTGAATTAGACTTCAAAACTATATCATACACCCTTTCACCTTCGGATAATTGGTATTCACCAGAAACACCAATTGATGAATTTACATAAACTAAATCTGTTGGAATACCCTGAATGCTATTTACAATAATTTCATCACCATTATTTATCTCTAAATTATTAGCTCCGACTTCATCCACAGTAATAGTTTTAACAGAATTATTATCTATTCTTTTAACGGTAATTCCGTTCTTATAAGCCATTTTTGTAAATCCACCCGCATATTTAATCAAATCGACTAGCTTATCACTCGATTTAACTTCGTATGTATAAGGTCTATTAACTTCACCTTTTATATCAACAACATTGGCGGCCACCGGAACATATAGATAATCGTTATTCTGCATAAACAAATCTTGTGAAGTACTTGGGTCAAATAAATATTTATATACATCTAATGAATCTATGGTCTTGCCATCTCTCATCAAATAAATATTTCGGACCGAACCAATTTGACTAGGACCTCCAGCTGCCACTAAAGCATTAAATGCAGTATTTGTAGCTGGAATAGAATAAGAACCCGGATTAAAGACTTCTCCAATAATATTTACAGAAATAACTCTAGAGTAATTTAATGTTAAATCGAATTGTGACTTCTTTAAATCAAAAAAGGAATTCATTCGATTTCTAACTAAAGATTTTACTGTTTTAAGATTTTTAGAACCCACATAAATCCGTCCAGCAATAATAGAATTAATATATCCACTTTCACTAACAGTAACTACCTCACTGTGTTCGGCAAGCCCCCAAATAGAAATGGTTAATTCATCATTTTCGCCTAAAAGATAATTATTTGGCGCTTGATTATCGTATGCTCTGGTAAAGAATGAAATGGAATTATTTCTAAAAAAATCTTGCCCATATATCTTCGCTGGAGGATAAATAATAGAGTCGTTCAAGTCAAATAAAGAATCTCTCATTGAATCGTATAATAAATCTGATTGAATGAAAGAAGTTTCAGCACTAGAGGTATCTAAAAAATTAGGATTGTATTTCCCTCTTTGGTATTTATAATTCATAGCTTCACTTATTTCCTCATCTGAAAGACCCATTTGTCTTAAAATATCTTCACTAGGAATATCTGAAGGATTAATATCAGATGCCTTCATATTGGATGGCACAAATCTCATATACTTTTTCATCTGCTCAACAGTTTGAGCATGAATATTTAATGAAACCAGCCCAAGTAATAGAATTAAAATTTTCTTCATAATGAAAGTATAATTTTTTTATAAATATAATAAAATGTTTATTTGAGTATAGAGCGTGATATTACAATACGTTGAATTTCCGATGTACCTTCATAAATCTGAGTAATTTTAGCGTCTCTCATTAAGCGTTCCACGTGATATTCTTTAACAAAACCATAACCACCATGTATTTGAACAGCCTCTGTAGTAGTCTTCATAGCTACTTCAGATGCAAAAACTTTAGCCATAGCACTTTCTTTATCAAAATTCATTTTATTATCTTTTAGCCATGCTGACTTGAGACATAACAACCTTGCAGCCTCAATTTCAGTTGCCATATCTGCAAGTTTAAAAGCAATAGCCTGATGCTCACTAATTGCTTTACCAAATGCTTTGCGTTGCTTTGAATACTCTAAAGATAATTCATAAGCTCCGGAGGCAATTCCTAAAGCTTGCGCAGCAATACCAATTCTTCCACCGGAAAGAGTGGACATAGCAAATTTAAAGCCGAAGCCATCATCTCCTATCCTATTTTCTTTTGGCACCTTTACATCATTAAACAATAGCGAGTGAGTATCTGACCCTCTAATTCCTAATTTATTTTCTTTGAGTCCTACCTCAAATCCTGGCATACCCTTCTCAACAATAAGAGCGTTAATGCCACGGTGTCCGTTCTCAGGATTTGTTTGCGCAATAACTAAATAAACGGATGCAGAATTACCATTTGTAATCCAATTTTTAGTGCCATTTAGCAGATAATGATCACCCATATCAATTGCTGTGGTTTGCTGAGAAGTAGCATCGCTGCCTGCCTCCGGTTCAGAAAGACAAAATGCACCAATTATTTCTCCTTTTGCTAAAGGAATTAAATACTTTTGTTTTTGTTCATCTGTTCCGTACTTTTCTAATCCCCAACAGACTAATGAATTATTAACTGACACAACTACTGATGCTGAGGCATCAACCTTGGAAAGCTCTTCCATTGCCAAAACATAAGAAATAGTATCCATTCCAGCGCCTCCATACTTTGTATCAACCATCATACCCATAAAACCTAATTCACCTAATTTCTTAATTTGTTCAAATGGAAAAGCTTGATTTTCATCTCTTTCAATAACACCTGGTAGCAATTCCGTCTTTGCAAAATCTCTAGCCGCATCACGAATCATTATATGTTCTTCAGTAAAATTAAAATTCATATGAATAGTTAGTTTAAATTTGAACTCAAAAATAGTCTTTTTAACTAAAAAATGAGAATTTACAAACAATACAATGTGATTGGTCTTATGTCTGGAACTTCTTTAGATGGAGTTGACCTTGCTTTTGCATCATTTTATTACAACAAAACCTGGAAATATCAATTAGATGTATGTCAAACAATTCCATATAACAAAGAATGGCAAACGCATCTTCAACAATTACACCTTAAGCCCATATCTGAAATATATCAATCTAGCGAAAGATATGCTATTTACCTATCCCAATTATTAAACGATTTTATACTTAAAAATAACTTAAAAGTAGACCTGATTAGTTCCCACGGACATACAGTTTTACATGATCCCGAAAAAAGCATCACTCTACAAATTGGAAATGGAAAAATAATTAATGCAAAATTAAACATTCCAGTAGTAAGTGATTTTAGAAGCTTAGATGTAGAACTTGGCGGTCAGGGGGCGCCACTGGTTCCCGTTGGAGATGAATTACTTTTTAGTAAATACGATTATTGCTTAAACTTAGGAGGATTTAGTAATTTTTCATTTAAAAATGATGGATTAAGAAAAGCATATGACATATGCCCTGTAAACATTGTATTAAATAAATATTCTCAAAAATTAGGAGAGCAATATGATAATAAAGGCATTATTTCTAAATCAGGTAGTATAAACAATGATCTATTAAAAGAATTAAATAATATAAACTACTACAAAAAATTACCGCCAAAGTCTTTAGGTAAGGAATGGTTGGAAAGAGAATTTCTATATGTTTTAAAAAAATATAACGATAGTACTCCTAATATTTTGAGAACATTAGTTGAACACATAGCTATTCAAATAGCTAATTGTATAAAATCAGGAAAATGTCTAGTAACAGGTGGCGGAGCATTCAATACATTCCTCATACAAAGAATTAAAGCAATGTCTCAAGCTAATTTCCTATTAGGCGACAAAAAACTCATCGAATATAAAGAAGCTTTGATTTTTGGATTATTAGGAGTTCTAAAGATAGAAAAAGAAATTAATTGCTTAGCATCTGTAACCGGTGCTAAAAGGAATTCTATTGTCGGCAAATACTTTGATCAATAATAACTACTTTTGTCAAAATCTAATTTTTTATGAAAAAATTATTAGAATTATACGAAAATAAAAAACCCGAAATTATTTTTGAATGGAGTGATACCCTTTCAGAGGCTAAGGGATGGATAGTCATTAACTCACTAAAAGGTGGAGCAGCAGGTGGGGGAACAAGAATGAGAAAAGGACTTAATAAATATGAGGTTATTTCTTTGGCTAAAACTATGGAAATAAAATTTACAGTAGCTGGACCAGCAATTGGAGGTGCAAAATCAGGAATAAATTTTGACCCTAAAGATTCAAGAAAAAAGGATGTTTTGAATAGATGGTATAAAGCAATTTTTCCCATTCTAAAAAATTATTATGGTACTGGCGGAGATTTAAATGTAGATGAAATACATGAGGTTATTCCAATTACAAAAAAATTAGGTTTAGAGCACCCTCAAGAAGGTGTATTTAATGGTCACTTCAAACCATCATCAGAGCAGAAAAAAATTATTATAAAACAACTTCAAGATGGAGTCTTGTTAGAAATTACCGATCCGAGACTGACTCCAGCAGTATCAAAAAAGTATACCATAGCAGATATGATTACCGGTTACGGTGTTTCTGAAGCTACAAAACACTTTTATAACATTCACAACGAAAATTTAATTGAAAAAAGAGTAATTATTCAAGGCTGGGGTAATGTTGGTGCTGCGGCAGCATTTTATTTATCAAAATTAGGAGCTAAAATTGTTGGAATTATTGATAAAGAAGGTGGTTTAATAAATGAAAATGGTTTTAACTATGAAGAAGTTTGTAAATTGTTTATGGATAAAAAAGAGAATAATTTAAAATCTAATCACATAATACCATATGATAAAGTAAATAAAAAAATATGGGATATCGGAGTTGATGTTTTTATACCCGCCGCAGCATCTAGACTAGTGAATAAAGATCACATACAAAGAATGATTAAAGGAGGTCTAAATATTATTGCATGCGGATCAAATGTTCCATTCTCCGATAAAGAAATTTTCTTTGGTAATGTTGGTGAATTCGCGGATAAAAAAATAAGTGTCATACCTGACTTTATAGCTAATTGTGGAATGGCTAGAGTTTTTGCATATTTGATGAATACAAATAGCACTATGACTGATACTGCAATCTTTGAAGACACTTCATCAACAATAAAGAAAGCATTAAAAAAAGTATATGAAATTAATTCTTCTAAAACAGATATTTCAAAGACAGCATTAGAAATCGCATTAAAAAAATTACTTTAGCAAATGGATTTAGAACAATTTTTACAACAACAATTTTTAAGCAATACATTAGAAAATTATTGCTGGTTTATAGGATTCATTCTATTTGGACTAATTTTTAAAAAAATTATTTCTAAATACTTGAGTAAAATTTTATTTAAATTGTTGAATAGAGATCCGTCAATTAATCTTATAAAGTTCGATGATTTACTTATCAAACCAATAGGATTTTTTATATTGTTAGTATTTATTTATTTGGGATCACTAAATATTATATTGCCAGTAGATCTTAATTTTGAAACTAAAGATTTTAATTTAAATATACTTTTAAATAAAGGATTTACAATTATTGTAATTTTTTCTATTTCCAAAATTGCATTAAGATTTGTAGACTATTTTGGAATTGTTTTTACTAACAAAGCTAACATAACTGAAAGTAAAATGGATGACCAACTAATTCCATTTATAATCGAATTGGGTAAAATCGCAGTCTATATTATTTTATTTTTTGTTTTATTAAGTAAAGTATTTGACATTGACGTTACTGCGTTAGCTGCAGGTGTTGGAATTGGGGGAATAGCTATTGCAATGGCATCTAAAGAAAGTTTAGAAAACCTTCTTGGATCATTTACCATATTTTTTGACAAACCTTTTTTGGTAGGTGATTTAGTATCTACAGGCAATATTACTGGCACGGTTGAAAAGGTTGGTTTTAGATCAACTAGAATCCGAACATTTGATAAGAGTATTGTCACAGTACCAAATAAAAATATGATTTCTGCTGAATTAGATAATTTAGGAAAAAGAAAAGTTCGACGAGCAAGATTTTACATAGGTTTAACCTACGATACAAGTATTGACCAAATGAAAAAAGTTGTAAATGAAATTGAAACTTTGATTAATGATCATCCAAGAACAGATCAAGAAGGTAGAGTAAAATTTCAAGAATTTGGTGCAAGCTCATTAGATATAATGGTTTTATACTATGTAAACTCTACTAAATGGGACGATTTTATTGATGTCAAAGAAGATATTAATTTTAAAATTATGAGAATTGTAAATGACAATAATTGCGAATTTGCTTTTCCATCCACAACAGTATATTTGCAAAAATAATTAATAAAAAATAAGAATGATTTACTTTTTAATGTTATTAGTATTTATTTTAGGGTACTCATTAATTGCATTCGAACATGCTATTAAAATTGATAAAGCTGCCTCAGCTTTAATTACCGGATCACTATGTTGGGCTATTTTTGCGTTAGGTTTATTTGAAATTGATATTAATTCAAATAACTTCGAAAATTTCTTGAAATATTTTCAATCTAAAGAAATTAATTACACAAGTGAATTCATCATTCAAAACATTGATTATGTAAAAAAGAAGTTTGTACTTTATGAATTATCACATCATTTATCTGAAATAGGTCAAATTTTATTCTTCCTATTAGGCGCAATGACTATTGTTGAAGTAGTTGATTGTCATAAAGGATTTTCTGTAATTACAGATCGAATCAAAACTGAGAATAAGGTTAAATTGTTGTGGATCCTTTGCGTTTTATCATTCGTTTTTTCAGCAACACTAGACAACCTAACAACAGCAATAGTGATGTCAGCATTATTAACTAAAATCATTGAAGACAAGAAAGATTTATGGCTTTTTGCAGGAATGGTAATAATCTCCGCCAATGCTGGAGGTGCTTGGTCGCCTATTGGCGATATAACTACAATTATGCTATGGATTGGAGGCCAAATTACAGACGTTAATATTATTACTTCTATTATTTTACCCTCTTTTGTATGTATGATTGTTCCTTTAATATATCTAACTTTTAAATTAAAAGGTAATACTAAAAGACCTCAACAAAGTAATGAAATTAGTCATTCCATAAATCCAACTACCAAATTTGAAAGAAAATTAATTTTCTCATTAGGCGTGACAGGATTATTATTTGTTCCTTTTTTTAAAACTATTACTGGCTTACCACCTTTTATAGGAATATTATTTAGTTTAGGAGTAATATGGCTTGCTACAGAAATTTTACATAGAAATAAAAACTATAAAGAAAAATCTAACTTAATTATAATTGGTGTTTTAAAAAAGATAGATACAGCTACCATTTTTTTCTTTTTAGGCATTTTACTATCTGTAGCATCATTACAAAGCATGGGACACTTGAATGATATGGCTACTATTCTTGATAATAGCTTTAATGGTAATATTTATGCAATTAATATTATGATAGGACTGCTATCTGCTATAGTGGACAATGTTCCTTTAGTAGCAGGAGCTATGGGAATGTATGAAATTGGCACAGGAGCTTTTGCTGTAGATGGTATTTTTTGGGAATTCTTAGCTTATTGTGCTGGAACAGGAGGCAGTGTTCTCATTATAGGCTCTGCTGCAGGTATAGCAGTAATGGGTATTTTGAAAATTGACTTTTTCTGGTATGTAAAAAGAATAAGTTTACTAGCTTTATTAGGTTATTTTGCTGGAGCCCTAACATATTTTTTAATGCAATAATATATATTAGATTTACGTTTTTAAATATAAAAATATGAATTCACTTTTATTACAAATTAATTCACTTAACGATAGCTTATCAAACTCTGCCATTGAAGGAGAATTGATTGAAGAAAAGACACTATCAATATTAGATCTTATTACAAGTGGTGGTACTGGTGGAAATATTATTATGATTACACTGGCAGCTTTATCAATAATTTCTATTTACCTATTTATTGAACGTTATTCTACTCTCAATAAAGCAAGAAAAATTGATTCAAGCTTTTTAAATAGCATCAAAAATTATGTACAAGATAAAGATATAAAAGCTGCTAAGACTCTATGTAAAAACACTAATAGTTCTATCTCAAGAATGTTAGAAAAAGGGATTGACCGAATTGAAAAACCTATGACAGATATTTCTTCTGCTATAGAAAATCAAGGCAAATTAGAAGTCTATGTTTTAGAAAATAATTTAGCTAATCTTGCTACAATTGCTGGTGCTGCTCCTATGATTGGATTTTTAGGTACAGTAATTGGTATGATTGTGGCATTTCATGAAATGGCAAGCGCAGGCGGGAATATTGACATAGAAATGCTATCTAAAGGTATTTATACTGCTATGGTTACAACGGTAGCTGGCTTAGTTGTAGGGATTATTGCTTATGTGGCTTATAACTTATTAGTGACCAAAGTAGAAAAGGTAGTCTTTTTATTAGAAACAACGACTACTGACTTTATGGATTTATTACACGATACAAATGAGCCTAAAAAGTAAAAATAAGGTCAGTGCTAACTTTAGTATGTCTTCAATGACTGATATTGTTTTCTTATTACTTATATTTTTTATGCTCACTTCTACATTAGTTAGTCCTAATGCTTTAAAGCTATTGTTACCAAATAGTAAAGCTAGAACATTAGAAAAGCAAACCATTTCCGTGTCAATTACACCTGCAATTGAATATTATATTGAGGATCAAAAAGTTCCTTTTGATCAATTAGAACTTCAACTCAAAAAACGTTTAGTGAACGAACAAGAACCTGCCATTGTTTTACACGCAGACAAAACTGTTGATATAGAGTTTGCTGTAAAAGTTATGGATATTGCATATCGCAATAAATACAAAGTAGTTCTAGCTACGAATCCAAAATAATGATTAAAAACAGTAAAAATAAACAAAATGCAATCATTGGGACCATCTTATTTCACATCTTATTGCTTTTATGTTTCATTTATATGGGCTTAACATATCAAATACCTCCTCCACCTGAAGAAGGTATCACTATTAATTTTGGATATCAAGATTTTGGAAGTGGCTCAGAACAACCGGAACCAATTGTTGAAGAAGAAATAACTCCTCAAAAATTAAACAATCGTTTCGTTGAAGAGATTACCACTCAGGATATTGAAGAAATACCAATTAGCAAGTCAAAAGACCAAATAAAAAAAAGTGAAGAAATAAAAAAGGCGGAAGATAAAAAACCTGATCCTGTGGTAAATATTAAAGCACTTTACACTGGTAAAAAGCAAAATAATAGTATTAGCCAGGGAATAGGTGAAGAACAAGGAGATCAGGGCATTAAAGATGGCAACCAAAATTCAAATACATACAATGGAGTAAGCAATGGAACAAATGGAATTGCTTATCAGCTTGGAGATAGAACTATCGCAGAAATCACAAAACCAATATACGATTCACAGCAACAAGGAAAAGTAGTAGTAACTATTAGAGTAAATAGAAATGGAAATGTTATAAGTGCATCACCCGGAGCAAAAGGTTCAACCACAACCAGTTTGTATTTATATGCAAAAGCAAAAGAAGCAGCGCTTAAAACAACTTTTGAAGCAAATTCCAAAGCTCCTGAGATTCAAGTCGGAACAATTATATATAATTTCAAACTCAACTAATGACATATGAACAATGCTTAGATTGGATGTTTAGCCAATTACCAATGTATCAACGTCATGGAAAAATAGCATATAAAAGCGATATTGGAAATATAGTTCAAGCTTCAGAAAAATTAGGTAACCCACACAAAGATTTTAGATCCATACATGTTGCTGGAACTAATGGTAAAGGATCAACATGTAACATGCTAGCATCAATTTTTCAAGAAGCAGGATTTAAAACTGGATTATACTCCTCACCTCATCTTAAAGATTTTAGAGAACGAATTAAAATTAATGGGAAGATGATAAAACAAGAAAGTGTAATACAATTTATTAAAACAAATAAAAATTGGTTTAATAAGATTGGCATGTCATTTTTTGAAATGACGGTAGCATTGGCTTTTTATTACTTCTCAAAACAAAAAGTAGACATAGCGATCATAGAAGTAGGTTTAGGAGGTCGATTAGATAGTACTAATATTATACATCCAGATTTATCAATAATTACAAATATAGGATTGGATCATACAGAATTGTTAGGAGATAGTCTTGAAAGAATTGCTATTGAAAAAGGAGGTATAATTAAACCAAAAACACCCATTTTAATTGGCAGAAAACAATCTCAAATAAAAAATATATTTAATAGAATAGCTAAACAAAATCAATCAAATTTATATTATGCTAAAAATTGCAAGTATGAAAGTGATTTAAAAGGAAGCTTTCAAAAAGAAAATAAAAATATTGCTTACACAGCTATAAATATTTTAAGAAAAAAAGAATGGAATATTAAAGAAAAACATATTATATCAGGACTAAAAAATATAAAGAAAAATACTTCATTTATGGGCCGTTGGATGACTTTATGTAAAGCTCCCTATACAATTTGTGATTCTGGGCATAATATAGATAGTATAAAACTTATTGTTGAAGAACTAAAAAAAATTAGCTATAAAAATTTACATGTAGTTTTTGGCATGGTTGATGACAAATCAACAGATAGAATTTTGGAGTTATTGCCTAAAAAAGCAATCTACTATTTCTGCCAAGCAAAAATTCCTCGATCTATGAATTCTAAAATAATATTATCAAAAGCAAAAGATTATAAATTGGATGGAAATTGCTTCAAATCAGTATCCGATGCATATAACAAAGCAAAATTTAATGCAAAAAAGGAAGATTTAATTTTCATTGGCGGTAGCACCTTTGTCGTTGGAGAAGTCATATAATTTTATTTGTAAATTTTGTGAATGAAAGAAAATCATTTTTATATTTGCCTTCCAGATTTGGGCGATTAACTCAGTTGGTTCAGAGTGCCTCCCTTACAAGGAGGAAGTCGGGGGTTCGAGTCCCTCATTGCCCAC
>MDTD01060668.1_pt1 | contig 24663 bp, 24 predicted proteins | sample 811221 | NCBI WGS metagenome assembly MDTD01 (sample SAMN05326646, study PRJNA326480) | marine metagenome | isolation source: seawater | place: Pacific Ocean: South West | collected 2011 | reverse complement strand
CAAGAAAAAAGGGAAGAAAAACAAGGCAAGAGCGAGGCATGTGTACCAAAAAATCTGACCCTCGTGCTCAAAAATTTGTATGTCTTGGTAGTATCTTGTTTTCCGTATAAAGCGCATTTTAAAATTACATTTTTTTGATTTGCATGCTGGTAAGAATTCCATGTGGTCTCACAATCAGCATCATTAAAAGTATTGCATACGCGGTTACCTCAGAGAACCCGGGCGGCAAGTAAAGGCCAGCAAATTGTTCTCCCACTCCTATCATCAACCCGCCAATGATTGCTCCCGGCAGACTACCGAACCCTCCTACTATTGCAGCTGCGAATGCTTTCACGCCTATGAAACCAATTTGAGGATCGATTAGTGAAACCGGCGCTATCAGAATACCAGCTATTGCTGATACGGCAGCGGAAATCGCCCAAGTACTCGAGTTAATTCGCTTGACGGAAATGCCTACATACATTGCAGCCAACTGATTTTGGGAGGCGGCTTGCATAGCTTTTCCAAGTTTTGTTTTTTTAAAAAAAATGGCTGTAGAGCAGCAGAGTGCCAGGGTTCCGAGGATAATAACGATATTTTCGTACCCGATGACCACGCCATTGACCTCTAGAACTTCTCCAGAATAAGGTGTGGCAAGCGCTTTAGGTTCGTTTCCCCATATAAAACCAGCTAAGGCTCTCAAAATAAAACCTAACCCAATCGTAATCATTAAAACAGAAAAATGTGGTTCGCCTATCATGGGGCGAATAGCAAGGCGCTCGATTAGTATTCCGACTACGCCCATCGAAATAATCGTGCATATCAGTCCGAAAACAAATGGGAAGTCGAGTAGGAAGACAAAGGTATAAGATAAGAATGCGCCCAACATCATAAGATCTCCTTGAGCGAAGTTAACCATCTCCGTTGCCTTGTAAATTAAAACGAAGCCGAGAGCTAAAATGCCATAGACGCAGCCTTGAGAAACGCCGCTGATAACCAATTGAATTAGATCCAGTTTTTTTGCCTCTTGGAAGAAAACTCTGATTTGTGCACTGCTTACGGTAGATTGTAGTTATGATTCTGTTTAATAAATTTTCATTTAACGGTTTTGTTTTTTTCTGTGTTTTGCGATTGCTCCCACAATCGCCAATCTTTTCCGTTGAGCAATGCTCAATTTCATAAAATCTCTATCAGTATATCCGAACTTTCTTAGCACTCGCGACATAGCAAAAATTGCAAAAACGAGAAGAGTAAGCAATACGAAGACGGTACTCATTCCGTACAGGGCTAATGTCAAACCTTGATCAATTAACGGGTGCATTTTTTCTCCTTCTCAGATCAGTTTCTCACGAACAAAAATGAGAAGATAGCAACTATTTTCCGGCTGGTAGAGTCTCCCGTATACGCTTATACTTTACCTCTGCTTAGCGCTGGTAGCTCAGCTGGATAGAGCATCTGGCTACGAACCAGAAGGTCGGGGGTTCGACTCCCTCCCAGCGCGCCAAAAAAGATGGAGAGGTGGCCGAGTGGCTGAAGGCGCTCCCCTGCTAAGGGAGTATGGGTTAATAGCTCATCGAGGGTTCGAATCCCTCTCTCTCCGCCATTTTTTCTCCGTTATTACTTCACCCAACTTTCCAACTCTTTTTCGTATTCAATAACCAACCAACCATCATTTTTTCAATAAAGCCCTGAATGATGCAAGGATTTAAGATAACATTTGGATCCTCGAGCAGCTAGTGTAATCAAAAAAGAGAAAATAAGTTGGTCAAAAGAGGCAAATACTTGATAAAGTGTGGGAACTGTATGGAAACCATGCAGCGGATGGAAGGAGAGACAGTCGACTGCATCATCACAGATCCACCTTATATAGGTTTTGGTCTAAAAAAAAATGCTGATGAGTATCTAGAGGTATTCTTTCCTTATGTTTTGGAGATGCTTCGATGCGCTCGCGGCCTCCCTGACGAGACGAGGATAGCTATTTCGTAGCCCGCAGGTAGAAAAATGGAACTCCTTCACTCTAATCTTCCGGCGACTCACTTCGTTACTATCCCTGATGCATTTGCTGATAACAGGGGAGCAGATGCTAACTTTCTTGTCCGTCATCCGATTAATATGTCGCACAGAGACGCTGAAACTTGGGTCAACCTGCCCAATTCGAGTCATCCAAATGAAAGAAATGTCAATAAAATGGCCGCGCTTGTCAAGATGATGACACTCCCTGGCGAGACGGTTATGGACCCTTTTTGCGGTTCAGGCGCAATTGGTCTGGCGAGCGTAATGTTGGGGAAGAACTACATCGGTCTTGAGTTAATGGAGGATCGTGCTAACGACGCAAAAGGTCGATTCCAGTCGTTAGGGATAGAGAGTCTTGATCCATAGTTCTTGAAATTTTTCTCTTTCGCCGTTACTAAAAAAATCGGCTAGATGGATTGCAAAGAGAAAAAAGCAACTAATTCACACATAGTAACCTGCCTTTTGACGAATTCCTTTCTCTGAAAAGGCTGAACAGTGGTTTTATAACGAAATTAGTAGGCGGTGACTCTTTGGTCAAATTGAAATATTCCGGGTCATACGGTGTTATATTTGGGTTCTCTTTCACGGGTAAGTTTTTCGGGCCCAGTAAATTGGAGTAGTATTTGTTATATACGAGATATCACACTGATAAACATAACGACAAGGAATAGAGAGCTATGAGTGCAAAGAATCCGCTTGGGATCACTGACGTCGTACTAAGAGACGCGCATCAATCACTGTTCGCTACTCGTATGCGATTAGATGACATGCTCCCAATTGCTGAGCAGCTGGATCAGGTAGGCTTTTGGTCGCTGGAAAGTTGGGGTGGAGCTACTTTCGATGCCTGTATTAGATTCTTGGGCGAGGATCCGTGGGAGCGGATTCGTGAATTAAAAAAAGCCATGCCTCGAACCCCGCAACAAATGCTTTTGAGAGGACAAAATATTCTTGGTTATCGGCACTATGCCGATGACCTTGTCGATAAGTTCGTCGAACGTGCTGCCATCAACGGGATCGACGTTTTTCGTATATTTGATGCAATGAACGATCCTAGGAATCTCGAGCAGGCGATAAAATCGGTTCTAAAGCAAGAGAAGCACGCTCAAGGCACTTTGTCTTACACCGTTAGCCCGGTTCATGATAATGAAACTTGGATTAAGCTTGCGAAGCGTTTGGTTGAAATGGGCGCAGATTCCATCGCAATTAAAGATATGGCTGGCCTCTTGAGACCGTATGTCGCTTATGAACTTGTTGGGAGATTAAAAAAGGAACTCGATGTGCCCATTCATATGCAATGTCACGCGACTACTGGACTCTCCACGGCCACCTATTTGAAATCTATTGAGGCGGGAATAGACAACGTGGATACTGCTATTTCATCCATGAGTATGACCTACGGACACTCCTCAACGGAAGCTCTAGTTGCTATTCTCGAGGGAACCGATCGTTCAGCAGGATTGGATCTCAAATTATTGGAGAGAATTGCCGCTTATTTCAGACAGGTTAGAAAGAAGTACGCTAAATTTGAAGGATCTTTGAAAGGGACCGATTCACGAATTCTCGTGGCTCAAGTTCCTGGTGGGATGCTAACTAATCTCGAGAATCAGTTAAAAGATCAAAATGCGATAGATCGCTTAGATGAAGTGCTGGAGGAAATACCCATAGTCAGAAAAGAGTTAGGGTATATCCCTTTGGTTACTCCAACCTCGCAAATAGTCGGAACTCAAGCGGTCATCAACGTCCTCTTGGGACAGCGTTACAAAAACGTTGCACGGGAAACAGAGGGAGTACTCCGGGGTGAATATGGTGAGACGCCGATACCGGTTGATGCATCACTTCAGGCGCAAGTGCTTAAAGGTTCTCGCCCGATTACATGCAGGCCTGCCGATAATCTTAAACCGGAGTTTGACCTTATAAAGGAAGAGCTAAAAGAAAAAGCGAAGAATTCTCAATTATTTTTTGGAGATAATATTGAGGATGACACACTTACTTACGCTCTTTTCCCTCAAATCGCATTGAATTTCTTTGAAAACAAGAACGACCCATCTGCGTTCGAGCCCATGCCAAAAGACCAAATTTCAAAAGAAAATTACTTCGAAGTTCCAAAAAAGTCAAACCATGAAAAAAGTAAAGATTCATTTTACAGAGTTGAAGTTGATGGCGAAAAGTTTGATGTAAAAGTCTCTGAGAGTGATGAGTTCGAATCAATTGCGAGCCAGTCCTTTGAGGAGCGAGAGTTTAAGGAACCCGCGCGAGGAAAGGAGACTGAAATTAAAGCGCCACTTGGAGGGAACGTGCTAAAGATTAACGTTTCTATTGGAGACCGCATACAGGCTGGTGAAGTTGCAGTGATCCTTGAAGCAATGAAAATGGAGACTGAAATTCAGTCAGCTTATAGTGGAAAGGTGGAAAGGATTTTAGTTCAGGAAGGGGATTCAGTAGAAATGGATCAGCCTCTCATACTGGTAGTTTAGATCGTGAGTAATATTGCAGATCTTTGGCATGGTACTGGGATATCTCAAATTTCTATGGAACAGGCTTTGATGATTTTGGTTGGGCTAGGCCTTCTATTTCTCGCAATCGTCAAAAGATTTGAGCCTTTACTACTTGTGCCAATAGGTTTCGGAGGTATCCTCGCGAACATACCCGGGGTTGAAATCGCCTCAGGGGCCGGAGTCCTAGCCCAGTTCTACGACATGGGGATAGGAACTGGAGTCTTCCCTCTAGTCATTTTTATGGGTGTCGGAGCAATGACTGATTTTGGCCCTTTGTTAGCGAATCCAAAAACCTTATTTTTAGGTGCAGCAGCGCAATTTGGAATCTTTGCCACTTTGTTAGGTGCTTTGGCTTTGTCATCGATTGGAATATTTGATTTCTCTGTTGCAGAGGCATCAGCTATTGGAATTATTGGTGGTGCAGATGGGCCCACTGCAATTTATGTAGCAGGTCAACTTGCACCGCATTTGTTAGGGGCAATTGCGGTTTCTGCATACTCATACATGGCCTTAGTTCCAATAATTCAGCCACCAATAATGAAATTTTTTACTTCCGAGTCGGAAAGAAGGATAGAGATGAAGCAGTTGCGTGAAGTGTCCAAGGACGAAAAGATTATCTTCCCATTGATGCTTTTGATTCTTGTCGCGATGATGGTTCCCAGCGCCGCTCCGTTGTTAGGAATGTTCTGTTTGGGAAACTTGATGCGTGAGTGCGGAGTAGTCGATCGACTTAGTTTTACGACTCAAAATGCCTTGATAAACATCACAACAATTTTTTTGGGTTTAGCGGTCGGATCTAAACTACAAGCTGACAAATTCTTGGTGCTGGAAACAATAGGAATCTTGGCCCTAGGGATGGTTGCATTTGCTATTGGGACACTTACGGGAATTTTTATGGCTAAGTTAATGAACCTAGTTTCTAGATCAAAAGTGAATCCTTTGATCGGTGCGGCGGGTGTATCGGCAGTCCCGATGGCGGCGAGAGTAGCAAATAAGGTTGGGCTAGAGGCTAATCCGCAGAACTTTCTTCTTATGCATGCCATGGGACCCAACGTTGCGGGAGTTATTGGTTCCGCGGTAGCGGCGGGCATTTTAATTCAGTTTGCCAGCTGAAGTTTCAAGCGCTGTGCCTTAGGTATTTTCAAAAGAACCTTATCGTCTGTTCTTGAACTTCTTAAACCTATAGAAATACGGACAAGTTTCAGACTCTCAATTTAATCTAAGCTGGATTTTATCTCGCCTAAAATGGACAGCTCGATTTCGGAAAAATGTCTACTAATTTGATGTTTCCGCCCAACTTCAATTTCCAGCAGTCTCCTCTTAATATTGTTGCAAATTGGGTTGAATCTAGTTTTTACCTCCGGTCTTATGGATCATTGTGTTTACCATCAGTGATCCATCCCCTTGAAATCGATCTTCTTGCCATTAAAGCTATCCTGCTCCCTGGTGCCGATTAAATCAGAGGTAAAGGTATTTGATTATTGTTTTTCTGCAATAACCGTGGCAGAGCAGTTTTTGATTATCTTTTTTTTCTTTCAAAAAAAGTTTAAATTCCTCTCTGACGGTCGTAAATCCAGAGAAAAAAATTGAGTACCGAATTTCAAGTGTTTTTATCGGAAGCGACTGCAAAGCATAAAGCTGGCGACCTGGAGGCAGCGAAATCTCTCTATCTGTCAGCAATTAAACTGAAACCGTTATCCCCGGCAGCAAACCACGATCTCGGCATTCTCTGGCGAACGTGTCGCGAGTTCTATAAGGCCCTTCAATGTTTTCAGAAGGGCTTTTATTGGGGTGCTACTTTAGGAAAAAATAATTGAGTAGATCAACCCTTTAAGTGTCTGGAAAATCTCAACGATTTCGACCTGGTCCAGGTGGCCTAAGGAAACAAGGATCTTTGGCATGAAAAAAGTTATTTATTTAAACGGCGATTGGGTGACCGAGGATGAGGCGAAGGTATCTATCTTTGATCGTGGTTTCATGTTCGGCGATGGCGTCTACGAAGTGATCCCAGTTTATCAATCCAAGCTATTTGCGGTAGATGCTCACCTTGCTCGATTAAGATCGAGTTTGCAATCAGTCGATATAACTTTGCCTTTCGCTTCAGCGTTTTTTCTTGATTTGCTCAAGGAGACCGTCAAAAGATCGAATGGAAGAAACGGTATCGTCTATTTACAAATCTCAAGAGGAGTTCAAACCCCAAGGAATCACGAATACCCAGCGAGCATAAAGCCAACCGTCTTAACGACTTTTTCTGAGAAAGAGTTAGTGGCTGTCGACGAAATTAAATCGATATCAGTCGAAATCTCGAAAGACTATCGGTGGGAAAGGGGCGACATAAAATCTACCAGTCTACTCGCAAATGTTATGTTAAAAAATCAAGCCCGAAAACGTGGCTATGATGATGCCATCTTGTCCAGGGAAGGTTGCCTAACTGAGTCTACGTCGTCGAATATTTTTTTGGCGAAAGGAAATGTAGTGTTTACTCCAGAGAAAAGTAATCTTTTCCTCCATGGAATAACACGGGATATGTTGATTACATTTATCACTCAAACGGGATTCACTGTTGAAGAGCGGATAGTCCTCGAGGAAGAAATTTTTGAAGCAGACGAAATTTGGTTAACCTCTTCAGGAAGGGAACTAGTTCCAGTATCCTCGGTTGGAGGAATCCCAGTTTGCAGTAAAAATCAAGAGAGCTCTGTCTATCGTCAGGTTTTTGAAATTTACAGGCAAAAGGTACTCAAAACAACCGACTGCGAGAGGGTGGAGCGGCTTTCAGATAGATAGTCTAGGTCTTGCCTTAGATTTTTTCTCTGTCGACGTATACCTCTTGAAGGTACCAATCAACTGTTTTCATCAACCCAGATTTAAAAGATTCCCTCGGTCGCCAACCTAATTCAGCCCTAATCTTTGAATCGTCGATTGCGTAACGAAAATCGTGTCCTGGCCTATCATTCACGAATGTAATTAGCGACGAAAAGGCAAAAGCTTCTTTTTCTTTGTATCTTTTCCCTATGAGCGCACAGATTTCGTTAACAACCTCTAAGTTCGTTTTTTCGCTATTTCCCCCAATTGTGTAATTTTCGCCGACTTTTCCTGAAATCGAGAGAGCGTAAAGGGCTCTGACGTGGTCCTCTACAAACAGCCAGTCTCGGATTTGATTCCCGTCTCCGTATATAGGTATTGGTTTTCTGGCTATCGCTCTCGAAATAGTCAAAGGAATCAACTTTTCTGAGTGCTGGAAAAAGCCATAGTTGTTTGAGCAGTTGCTTATTATTGCCGGAATTCCATAACTCCGACTCCATGCTCTTACAAGATGATCTGATGCTGCTTTGCTGGAGGAGTAGGGAGAGCTTGGATCGTATCGACTTTTTTCATCAAATTTCCCATGTGGTCCAAGCGAACCGAAAACCTCGTCAGTTGAGACGTGCAGAAGGATAACCTCATGCGCTCCCGCCGATGAACAATATTTTCTTATAGACTCGAGCAAATTATAGGTTGCAATTATGTTCGCGGAGATAAAATCCTCTGGATTTCTAAGCGATCTATCTACATGGGTCTCAGCTGCTAGATGTAATATTCGCTTGGGGCGAAATTCCATAATTGTATTCTCGAGTTCCTCTTTATTTAGAAGGTCTATCTTTTTGAAAGAGTAACGGGGATGCTCGGCTATTTCTGCCAAAGAATTTAAATTTCCTGCGTAACTTAGTTTATCTATATTTAGGACTTGATGGTCTGTTTCTTTTACTAAAAACCTGACTAGTGCTGAACCTATAAATCCTGCTCCGCCGGTTACCAAAAATTTCATAAGATCTCTTGTCCTAGTGGAAAAGATTAAGGTGGCTCAAAGAGGGGGCGTTTGCATCTTTCTTACTGATCAAAGGAGTTTTGCCCTTAAGCGGCCAGTTTATTCTCAGCGTATCATCGTTCCAAAAGAGAGTGCGTTCGTCTTCTGGGTGATAGTGATTGGTGCAGTGATAAATGACATCCGCCTCTTTTGAAAGCACAAAGAACCCGTGCGCAAATCCGGGAGGGATCCACAAGGATTTTCCATTATCGCCAGAAAGCGTTCTTCCAACCCAATTCCCAAAGTCTTCAGAAGATTTTCTCAGATCAACTGCGACGTCAAATATTTCTCCTCTTATTACTTGTACCAATTTCCCTTGGGGTCTATTCACTTGATAGTGAAGGCCTCTGAGGACGCCCGCCCGAGAATGACTATGGTTTGTCTGGACAAACTTATAGCCTTCAATCCAATCATCCCTTTGAACCTCCTTGAAGAAACCTCTTTCATCCCGATGTATTTCGGAATAAACTATTTTTACGTCAGCAATTTCACTATCAATTATTCTCAAATTCTGCACCCTGAATAATACTTGTTAAATATTTTCCATAGCTAGTCTCTGGTAATACTGACGTTATTTTTTTTAATTGGTCGATATCGATCAAGTCGGTCCTAAAAGCGACCTCTTCGGGACATCCGATTTTGAGTCCCTGTCTTTCCTCTACAATTCGAACGAAGTTTGCCGCATCCAACAACTGTTCTGGTTGTCCCGTATCCAGCCAGGCCGTGCCAGGAGGAAATATCTCAAGATTGAGCGAGTCGATTTCCAGATATTTATTATTTAAATCAGAAATCTCCAGTTCGCCTCTAGCAGATATTTTGAGTTCTTTGGCGAATTCGGGAGCCCTTTCATCATAAAAATAGAGACCAGTAACCGCGTATCTTGAGGCAGGATTCCTCGGTTTTTCCTCGATGGAAGCTACCAAACCAGCTTGATTGAAGTTTACTACACCGTAGTCGCTTGGGTTTTTGACATTATAACCGAAAATAGTAGCGCCTGAATTTCTCATAGAAGCACGCTGGAGTATCTCTTTCAGATTGCTTGCATAGAATAAGTTGTCTCCCAAGATCAGCGCAACCTGATGGCCAGCAATGTATTTTTCTCCAATCAAAAAGGCCTCCGCGATCCCTTTTGGCTCAAGCTGCTCGGCATACTCAATTTCAATCCCCCATTGCGTTCCATTACCTAAAAGTTGTTTGAATCCTGCGAGATCACGTGGAGTTGTGATTACAAGTATTTCAGTAATTCCACTCAGCATTAGAGTAGTAATTGGGTAGTAGATCATCGGTTTATCAAAAATCGGCAAAAGTTGTTTGCTGATTGAGCGAGTAGCAGGAAAAAGCCTGGTACCATTTCCACCCGCTAGGACTAGCCCCTTTCTTTTTTTCATTTTGTTCACTTGATTATTCCAAATCTTTAATAAGTAAAAGTATGTTTGCGAGACACTACCACTTATTGAAGGGATTTTGATTATAAAATCGATATCTCGTTCTTGATCCTTTTTTCGAGCTATAGATCTGATTATACTGACAAGATTGGTAAAACTTTGTTGGATTTAATAATGGTGTCTGAACTTTTGCTCGATGTAAAAGAGGGGTTGTCCAAGAGCCTTTTGGATGCCGAAAAAATTACGCCAGAGGACATTCAACGAGCTCAAGAACTTATGTGCGCTGGCGTTAAAATTAGCTTTGGGGCTGCGCTGATCAGAATAGGTGCCGTTTCCGAGGATAACCTTTTGGACGCTTTGTCGGCTCTGTTGAAGCTTAAAATAGCTAATGAATCTGATATCCCAGACCCACAAAAACTATACAGAGATTTAAATAACGGGCCAATCAACTTTGACTGGTTCGTCTCCAAAGAAGTGCTTGTTTGGGAGGAGCAAGACCAGTTTTTTGGCGTTTGTCGAGACCTTTTTGATCCCTCAGTTCATGAGGTGTTGAGGCGCTTTTTTTCTCCGAAAGCGATCTCTTTTATGCTAATACCCAATCACCTTCTAGACCGATCGCTCGAACTTATAGATAAAGAGCATTCGAGGGAAAGTTTTTTTAACGAAAGCGAAAGTCGACAGCTCAGAGAGCTGGCCGAAGAGGCACCCGTAATCGAGTTCGTTAACAATTTCATTGCTCAAGCGGTAGATGCTAAGGCCTCCGACATTCATATAGAACCAGAGGAAGAGGAGTTCAAAGTTCGCTTTCGAGTCGATGGCGTTCTCCACGATAAGGTTACGCAGCCCATAAAGCGATTTTCAGCAATAGCCTCAAGAATTAAGTTGGTCAGTGGCCTTGATATCGCGGAGCGTCGGGTGCCTCAGGATGGGAGGATGACGACACGGATGGGCGGGGTTGAGATTGATGTTAGGGTTTCATCAGTACCAAGTGTTCGGGGCGAATCGCTAGTGATGAGATTACTTCCGAAAGATAGTAAAGAGGTTGAGCTCACTCGTTTGGGAATGGAGACCGATCATCACGACAAGATGGTGTCTTGGTCCAGGCTAAACTCGGGCATAATATTGGTCACCGGGCCTACAGGCTCTGGCAAGTCAACTACACTCCACGCTGCTCTCCGAGAGAGCGATGACGGTGCCAGAAAGATCATTACGGTTGAAGATCCAGTAGAAAAACAGGTAGCGGGAATAACGCAAATTCAAACTCACGAAGAAATTGGTTATACATTCGCCAACGCCCTTAGAGCCATACTCCGCCAAGACCCGGACGTAATTATGGTCGGTGAGATTAGAGATCTAGAGACCGCTGAAATTGCAATCCAGGCTGCCTTATCAGGGCATCTAGTTTTTTCAACATTACATACAAATGATGCGTTGTCGTCTTTTACCAGGTTAATCGATATGGGCGTCGAGCCCTTCTTAGTCGCGGCCCCCGTGAAAGGAGTTCAAGCTCAACGACTTGTTCGCAGACTCTGCGCAATCTGTTCTCGCAGCTGTGATCCACCGGCGAGCTTAATCCCTGGGGTTTCTTCGAATATAGCAGATCGCCTTGGGTCAGATTGGAGACAGCCAGTGGGATGTGAGGAGTGCCAAAATTCTGGTTTCAGCGGACGAATTGGTATTTACGAGTTGATCGAGGTCGGGACTCAAATCCAGGATTTGGTAGTTAAGGGAGGGACTATCAATGAACTTCGAAAGCTCGCGCGTGCTCAAGGCGCTCGCACTCTCTTTGAAGACGGATTGGTTAAGGCATCGCATGGCAAGACCTCAGTTGATGAACTCTACCGAGTCGTCACTTCGGAGCAAGAAGATTGATTTTTCGTTATGAAGCTGTAGACATAAAAGGGGTTAGATTATCAGGAAATGTTGATGCTGCGAGTGAGGTTCAAGCAATAAGAGAACTCAACGGCAGAGGCCTTACCTTAATTGCGCTCGCTGTAGAGCCGAAAAACCCTTTGCCCACAGCTCGAAAAAAAGCCTCGACCGATGAGATCTTAATGTCTCTGCACGAGCTGGTAACTTTACTTGAGGCTGGCGTCTCAGTTGCAGATACCCTGGAATCCCAGTGCTCGGCCAGCTACCCCGCGGACCTCGCTAACGGATATACGGTGATGGCGGCAGAAATACAAAAAGGATCAAGTTTTTCGGATGCGCTAAGATTATCTAAGATACGGGTTCCAATATATATGCTCCAATTAGCAGAAGCGGGCGAACTTGTGGGCGATTTATCTGGTAGTCTTCGAAAGGGACTTTCTCAATATGAATACGAACTAAATCTTGCAAAGGAGTTCCGAACCGCTCTTGCATATCCTTCGATATTGATCCTCTCGGGATTGGCGGCAGTTACATTAATATTTGCCTTGGTAGTACCGAAGTTCTTGCCCATGATGGAAAAAGCAGAAAACTTGCCTCTAATTTCGGAAATCGTGTTCACGGCGGGTACATTTTTTAACGAAAATATGGCACTTGTTGCATTAATCGCGCTCGCTTTCACGAGTATATTAGTCAGCTCTCTCCGAACCCAAAAAATTCGGGAAAAACTATACGAAACTGTAATTCGGTGGCCGTTGCTCGGCGCGTGGTTAATCGAGACCGATATTGCGCGGTGGTGCTCTACCTTAGCGGCATTGCTTGGCAGCAGAGTAGACTTAATTGATTCGCTCTCTCTTGCGAATCAGGGCGTGTTCAGCACAAAGCGAAGAGCCCGATTCGCGCGAACCATTGAGCATTTAAAAAACGGAGAGGGATTAGCAGATGCATTGGAAAAGGAGTCCGTGCTCACATCAGTTGGTTATAATTTAATCCGATCCGGCGAGAGGAGCGGAAATGTAGTTCCAATGGTTAATGCACTATCTAAACTATATGATGACGCTGGCAAAAATAGAATGAAGCGAGTTATTGCACTGATCGAGCCTCTGTCTATTTTGGTTATCGGCGTTTTTGTGGGAACGATTGTTCTCGGTGTTATGCTAGCAATAACTTCGGTTAACGTGTCGGGAGTCTGATTTGATCAACAAAACAAAAAATAGGGCCGCTGCCGGTTTTAGTCTCATAGAACTTCTCATAGTGCTAGTAATACTTGGCATGCTTGGAGGCTTAGTCGGCCCCAGACTTTTTACGCAGGTTGACGCATCAAAAGTCGATGTTGCTGAAACGCAAGTAAGAATGCTGAAGACAGCTATACAGGCCTATCGATTAGATAACGGGATGTATCCCGATGACAATACTGGCTTGCAAGCGCTAGTCCGCAGGCCGCCCGAAATCGAGACATGGAATGGCCCATATCTAGAAGAAATTCTCCCATCTGATCCGTGGGGAAATGACTTTGTTTATCAATCTCGAGCTTCAAATTTTCAGGGTTTTGCTCTTTATTCCTACGGCGCAGATGGAGAAGAGGGCGGAGAAGGGCTGAATGCGGATATCGGCTTTCTTCCCTAGACGAGAACTTGGTTTTTCCTTACCAGAGTTATTGGTTGTTCTAGCAATTGTTTCCTTATCCTTTGCAATAGTGATTCCAAACTTGGAGAGTTTCATGGGCGCCATTCAGAGAAATTTGGAAAAAAAGCAGATCAATGAACTTGTGAACAATCTCGGGAACTTAGCTAGTTCCCGAGGTCTCATGATCAATGCGGAGACTTTTGAAGACGACGGGCCTTTGTCCGCCTATTTCCCAGAGGGCTATAGCGTGACTGGGGACTTTTCCTATTTACCTAACGGCGTTTGCACAGGAGGAAATATTTCCATAACCCGATATCAAAAAAAATCCTTAGAGAAATCACTGCTTCCCCCCTTTTGCAAGGTTTCTAATGATTAGCTTTCGCCAACAATTCGGTTTTAGTTTAATAGAGGCAGTTGTTGCACTCGTCATTTTGAGCGGAATTGCTGTCGCAGTGTTATCTTGGACAGACAACGCTTTGAGGCAATCTGAGAAAATCCGAGATCGAGATAGAATAAATCTAACCGCGGAAAATTTTTTAGCGGAGCTCGATTCTACCAGCCTTTCGACAGCAAACAGTGGAAGGTCTGATTATGGTGAGTACTCGGTTTTTTGGAAGGCAAGAATAATTGATTCCTCAAAAGGTATTCTGACAAATGGCGTTCCGTCTCATTGGACTGTGGCGCTCTTTCATATTGATTTTGATGTAACAAAAGATTCGCAAAAACTTGCAACCTTCGTTACCAGGAAGACTGCCTACAGGTCAAGATTTGTTGAGGGTGAGAGGAATTGACTAAGCGTCGAGAGTTAGGTTTTTCGTTGATGGAGGTGCTTGTTGTTCTGGTGCTTGTTGGGCTTTGTTTGTCTCTACTTCTAGGGGGTGGGGTGAACTTTGGCAAGATCTTCTCAAATATCGAAGGATCAACACAAGCCATAGACCGGGAGCGTCTTTCAATTCATTGGGTTAAGGATGTCGTTGGTTCCTCATTAGCCGTCCAGAAGAAAGACCACACTCACTCTTTTACAGGCGCCGAAAAAGAAATCAGGGGCACCACTCTTATGTCCATTTTTTCAGAACCGGGCAAGCTAGTTCGTTACTCTTTGACCCTGGTTGATCAAGGAAATAATCAGTATCTAAGTTATCTCGAAGAAGGAAAGTCTCCTATCAACCTCCAGTTCATCCAAGACGTCGATTCTTTTGGGTACGTAAACAGTAAAGGTGTCATTTTCCGAGAATGGCCTCCCCAAGCTGAACTTGCCGGTTTGTTGCCAAAATTAGTCGTTTTCGATCGATCGGAAGAACTGCCAATCTTTATTAAAATCAATCAGAGAAGACATCCGGTGGAGGATTTGCGTGATCTTCTTTAGTGCTCCTCTCAATGCCAGCGGTGATCGTGGATTTGTTTTAGTTTTCGTGCTTGGCTTCTTGGTGATTGTCTCTCTTGGTTTAGCTTATCTTGCCAGCGTATTAGATCAGGGCATGGCAAGATCCATTGAGGTTGATCTGCGGTTTAGGGCTAGTTTAGATGAATTAGCTACTGAGCAGACTGTGTTGTACTTATTGGCTACAAGGGATAAAAGTTTTAAGGGCTTGAATATTGACCGTCCTGTCGGGAATGATCAGAGAAAATTGTCCCCTTTTCTCTCAACTAAATATGATCCCGTCGATCCCTCGATTGATTTCACTGGAAAACACTACCTAGGTGTTGGTTCTTGTAAATATTCCGTTGAAGACTCTAGTAGTTTGGTTAGCTTAAGATCCAAAACGCTGGGCGAGCTTCAAAAGCTTCTCATTTCACTAGGAAAAAGCGCGAGCGACTCACAGAGAATGATTAATGTGCTGCAAGACTATACTGACCGTGATGACGATATGCGTATGCTCGGAGGCGAAAAAGCAAGCTACGGAATAATGAAAGATGCTCCTTTCCCTAGAAATCGGTTCCTTTCAAACCCCAGGGAGCTATTAAATGTTAAGGGCTGGAAAGACTCTTTATCGGATTCAGCTTTTCAGGTCGTTTTCGCAGAGGTTTCGCCTCATGTTGCTGATCAATTGAACTTTAACACAATGACTGAAAGAAGAATAAAATGGTTGGCTATAAATTCCTTTGCGTCAGACAAAATAATCGATTCTCGCAAAACGGGGTATTTCGCCTCGAGAAAGGACCTTAAACCATACTCTAGTCTTTTCGATAAAGACTCTATTCTGCGTGCAGCCTTTCTTCCATCAAAGAATTTCAAATTAAATTTTTCTTGTGACGAGATGCCTATAAAAGCGGAAATGGGTGTTACTATGACACCTAGATCTTCCATAAAGCCTTGGGAGATTGATTATCGTCTGCACCTTCCAACTACAGACAGGAGCAATGCAAGGTATCAACAAAATAAGAAAATTGGTGAGGAAGAAGCTCTTAAAAGGCATAACATATTTTCAGGGTAGAGACGGCGTGGAATCGAGGCAGACTCACGAAGCACTCCTCGATACCTGGATTGTCTCGAGAGAACTATGTGTCTTCGAGCAATTTGATTTAGGGCTAGTGCCAAGGCAAAAAAGACGCTTCGCTCTTGAAAAACAAGTGCGAGCAATATCTCCCTTCAAAGAGTATGAGTCCTTTGTCAAATGGAAGGATGGGCATGCGAGTGTCTGGCTTTGGGACAGACAAAAAAAAGAGAGCCAAAGGGTCGCTTTTTCCACATCCCACAACTTAATCGCGCTGCCCGAGAGCGCTCTTGTGGATCCGTTGGAAGAGGGCGTCGGCGCTTTTAAGGGGCTAGATGGCTTTTTCATGCAAGTCTGGAGAAGAGGAATCTTGTTCGCTGAGACCTCTTGGCCCTATGAACCCAGTCTGGAGGAGCAAAATTGGTTCTTACGATCAAACGAGCGATCCACCGAGGAAATCGATACGTGCACACCTGCCCAGTGGGCTCCCATAAAATACATTCCAGGAATCAGACAGCAAATTGCCCAGCGCGTTGATTTGGTAAACACAGCGATAACATTTTTTCTTACGGGCCTAGTTTCCTTAGCATTAAGCTACCAGTTATTCGGGTTCATATTCTTGAGTTACCATCAGAATGCCGTGAGTGAGTCAATTAACGTGCTTAAGGATGAAAAAAGTGAGGTGGTTTCGGTTAGATCCCGAACCCTCGAGATCGTCGATTATACAGATAAGTTGAAAACAGAGATACGACCGAAACAGATGAATGTGATTTCTCGGGTTGCTACCTCGTTAAAAGAGGAAAGAAATAATCTTGTTGAGTGGAAATTCGAAGGACATCGGATTGAGGCAATATTTCTCAATGCCGAAAATAGCAACGATGTGATTGTGGAGCGTCTAGAGGCCACCGAACTTTTTGAGAGCATCTCGCTTGATCTAGATCCTATACGGGGAAGGATAACAATAAACTTGGAGCTCATTCATGAACCTTGAATCGCTGGTGAAAAATTTCAAGCGAGAGTGGGAAGATAATCACAGGATCAGATACGGCTTGCTGTTTATAGCCTTTCTTTTGTTCGTTTTCTTAGTACTTGAATTCCAGGATATTTTGAACGACAAAAAAATCGACCTGGGCATAAGAGTCGCTGAGCGAACTGATATTGAGGCTATCGAATCACTAGAGTATTGGGAAAAAGAGCTGATCGGCGCGCAGACTAGCAGAGCAAAACTAAGAGAGCAATTATGGAGTGGTGCTAGCGAGAATTTGATTAAGGTAGCTGTCCAAAGTCAGCTTCTAAGCATTTCAAGCGATTCCCGAATTCTAAACCCTAAGATCTCCGTTTCGGAGTCTGCCGAATTAACTGGCTTGAGAAATCATTTCAGTCTATCAGTTTCCTTTGAAGGGCTTTTTAAAGGAGGTGATTTTGCAAACTTCCTTTCAGAAATAGAAAAGGACCAAAATAGATTCGTTCTTGAAAGGTTGAAGATTTCAACTAGTCCTAATCCCAAAGCTAATGGAAGGATTGAGCTCATAGCTACAATTTTCTTCATAATCGGAAATAAAAATGCTTCCTAACAGTAGGTTGGTACTCGTGATTATTTTTGTGGGGTGTCTTATAGGGGCTATTTTGAGTTTTGTCTCGTTCTCAAACCATCAACCGAAGAAACCTTTCGAGGTAGAAGATTCGAAAAAAATCGGTTCCTCCTCCGCTGGAGAACCTTTGGAACCGAACCACGTAGAACTACTTAAAAATTTGTTCCGAAATTCAAAAAACACAAACCAGGCAGATACGATACTCAAATCAAATGATTCAACAGTAGAAGTTGACGATGAGAAAAAATGGATTGTTGTTGGAGTGGTTATGTCCGATGAAAGCCCCAAGGCGTATTTAATGGACAGGGGAGGACCAGTTGTTGAAGTGAAGGTCGGAGACTTCCTGGAAGAGAAAATTAGGATAAAAGAGATAAGTTCCCGTAAAATAGTAATTGAAAACAGAGCTTTGGGTGATAAAGTGCTCGAACTTTACGGTTTTTCGGGAGACAAAATAGAATGAAATCAACTTACGTCCCAATCATTATATGTGCTTTGGGCTCGGTTGGGTGTGTATCGTTCGATCCGTCTCGTAACGCCGAAAAATTTGAGGTGCTTAGAAAGAACGAACCTGCTTCAATCTATCGCACTACTGAGGATCAGCCCAAAAAATTTGAGTCGGCGGGCGATAATATTGCGCGCGTCCAGCAAGTCCCAGCCCCATCGATCCAGCCGATTGAGGATATCTCGTCGGTGAGCGAAATCCTTTTTGATGATGCAGAATTCCGAATCGAAGCCAACTTTAGAAATATGCCTTTGCCAGACTTCATTCAAGAAGCTTTGGGTGTCCAGCTCGGATTAGACTACATGTTAGACCCGAGGCTGGGCGAGAGTGACGACCTAGTTACCCTTACTCTAGCTGAAGAGCTTACGCCCAAGGCTTTCTATGAGACGGTAAAGAGCGTTTTGCGAGAGTATGGGGTTGGATTGAAGAAAGATTCAGAAATTCTAAAGGTTGTGCTCGACAAGAATGCAGCCGCAAATGAACGCCCCTTGGTCATCACCGGAAGTGCTCTGCCTAATATTCCCGTTACACATCGCCCGGTTTTTGCGAGCTACCCTTTGAGAGTTCTGCGGCCACCTCAGATAAAGACAACGCTACAGCAAATATACAAAACCGAGGACATAACAATTAGCTCCTTGCCTGACATGAATTCAATAATTTATCGAGGCAAATCGAGCGCAGTGAGAGAGGCGATCGAAGCCACCCGAGCCCTAGACCAGCCGTTGATGCTTGGGAAGAACAGCTTGGCCTTTAAGCCCACTTTTATTGAGGCTGAGCCTCTTGCACAGGCTTTGGTAAGAATACTTACTACCGAAGGCTACGCAGCAACTTCAGCGCCTCCTTTCGGTTCGATCATTATCCTGCCATTTTCCGATCAGCAACGCATTTTGATATTTGCTAATGATAGGAAAGTTCTAAATCACGTAATCGAATGGGCTGAGGAGATTGACGATGATAAGCAGAGGGCTATCAGAGACGGCTTTTTCTCGTATGAGGCCAAGAATATAACCGCGGAGCATATCGCGAAGATCATCAGCGCATTAGAGGGCGAGAAGATAGATCAAAGTCAAGCTTTGACTGAGGTGAGCAATTCGAGCAGCAGTAGTGGGGGGATCGGCAGAGAGCGAGCATCCAGTAAAGTTGCACAGTTCCTGGGTGGCAAGTTAGTGATTGACGGGAATCGAAACGTCTTGTTTTTTAATGGATCCGGCAAGGAATGGGCCAGAATTCGAGGGTTGATAGAAAAGGTCGATCAACCAGTCCCGATGGTCCTTATCGATGTGTTGTTGGTTGAGATAACCTTGTCTGAAGGAGAAGATTCTGGGTTTGAATGGCTTTTCAGGGGTAGTATTGGCAAAGATTATAATCTGCGCGGATCAACTTTTGGTGGTTTGGATCAAAGCGCAAATGGGATGTCACTGGTAATTGACAGTGCCGGCGAGACACGAGCTATTATAAATTCGTTTTACCAAAGTGATAAGGCATCGATACGCTCTTCACCGAAATTGCTGGTAAAAAGTGGAGAGATCGCAACGATTGAGGTGGGTAACGAGATTCCTGTGCTAACGTCCAATGCTCAGTCCTTAGATGCTTCCGACGCGCCCGTGTTGCAGACGGTCGAATACAGAAAAACTGGCGTGCTACTATCTATAAATCCAATTGTTCAAGCGAGTGGCCTCGTTGACCTAGTGATTTCGCAAGAATTGAGTGAGCAACAGGCAGCTGGAGTCACCGGGTCACCTATAATCCTGCGCCGTTCTTTGGAGACATCTCTCGGAATAAAGGATGGCGGCTCTATCTTGTTAGGGGGATTGATATCGGATAGTCAGATTGATGCAAGAAAAGGGTTGCCCGCGCTTTCAAAGATCCCAGGTATTGGCAAATTATTCTCGGTCGACTCTAACAACTCGGGACAGACTGAACTAATGATGCTGGTTAGCACCTTTGTCCTAAAAACTCACGATAGCGCTGTTGAAATCACCAAGAGTCTCAGGGATAGATTTGGAGTTGATACCGAATAAATAACTTTTTTGAGCAGACCTGCCTCGAGGGTATAAAAAAAATCTAGAATTTTGTGAAATCGAACTTTTTTGAAGAAAAAAAAAAAAAAGAAAAAAAGCGTTAAATTCGTTGATTCAGGCTTTAATGGTGATTATTATACCTTTTCTGACCACCATGGGGACAGAACGAGGTGGGAGAGCCCGTTTATTGCGGCGCATTGTCCCACTACTCATTAATAATTATGGAGATTCATGCATGAATTTTAAGAAAAAAGGATTGGCCCTGGCAGTGGCGACCGCCGCTGCGGCTACTGGATCAGTAATGGTTCAGGCCGGGACCTGGGCTCCATCGACTACTGCAACCGGCCCGGAGTACGCTGCGGAGATTTTCGGTGCAGGGAATACAACCACCATTGATCCTACCACTGCACGCTATACCCTCGCAGCGGGCGTGACGGCTGGAGCGCAAGTGATTGACGTTACACTCACTGGCGGGACCTTCGGCGCAGCGGCACCGACAATGGCGTATGGAACGACTGGTGATAACGACATTGACTCAAACAGTGACGGTATTGGAGGTAACGACACTACTAACGGTATTGCGGACAGCGTTGGCGCGGCAACTGCTACTTTAGTTTCCGGTGGAGGAACGACAGACAGCACGGCGCAGTTCAGAGTTGCGACAACCACCGCATTAGAGGTGGGAGACTCATTCACTTTAACTTATCAGATTCAAGGTGTGACCGGATTAAGCGCGGCTACTACGACTGCCGGGCCGACTTTGGCGTTTACGATCACCGACGCGTTGGGCGCAGTGGATACGGCTGGAGCGGCTGGTGTAGTTGGTTCGTCTGCTGAAGCTATCACAGCAACCGTGGTTGCAGACGCTACCCCTGATAGAATCGACGTAACAGCCGGAAGCACGCTGTTTACTACAACAGGCGGAGGGGCGACCAACACCTTTGACTTGGGTGGATTCACCATTACCGACAATGGAACATCGGTTGAAGATGATGGAACAACTAACTTCACCGTTAACGCAGGTAACGCAACGCTTACGTCCGCTTCTTTGACGTTAGCGGGAGATTTCGCTGCAGCGGTAGGTGTTGATGCAGACACGAACACCGCGACTAATGATGGTCTAGCATTTGCGGGTTGCGGTGTCACTGCAAACGCCACTACTCTGGCAGCAGACAGTGCGACATTTACGTTAACGGCAGCGAACGTTGCAACGATTGCTGCACAGGCCAACGAGTGCTCTCTAACGATGACAGTTGACGGGACTACCCTTCTCAACACATCAGCGCCGACTGCAACACTTAGCATTGATTATGCGGGAGTCGGGTACGCAGACGAGTCCGTTACCGGAGCCTTGACTGCAATGGCCAAAAATGGAAGCTCAGCGACGCTTAATCTGCTCTTGAATCCAGCAGGTGCGTATGACAATTTCGTCCGAGTAACCAATGGCGGAACCGTAGCTGGCGCAGTATTCGTGACAATGCTCAACGATAGCGGAGATTCGGTCACGTTTAACTTTAACAGCGGCGCCTCTCTTGCTGCTGGAGCGAGCTCGGACTTGGTAAGCATTGATACCCTTTACGCAGACGCTCAAGCCGCGGACGCGACCTTTGATGTTGGAACTGGTAAGCTCAGAGCCACATTCGAAGGAGAGTTTTCTGGAATAGACGTTCAGAATATCTCCGTGTCTACCGACGGTACTACTTTCTTTACCTTCTAAAGTATAGAAAGCTCAGGAAAGGCGGTCCTAGGGCCGCCTTTTTTTTTACACGATCTTCCAGCCATGCTTGAAAAAAAATTTCACACCGGAAGCGATAAAGTAAGCTATCATTTTCCAGTTCTTGGAGGAGGTGTTACCCCCTAAATGAGTTATAACCATCCTTGGCGCATTCACAACTCTGCCGTGCTCTGAGGCTCTAAGGCTTAGGTCAAAGTCCTCGAAATACAAAAAGAACCGCTCGTCAAACCCCCCTAATTTTTTCAATATATTTGTTTGAATCAAAAGACAGCAGCCGCTAAGTAGTTGCACGTTACTTTCTTTGTCAACAGCCAGGTCACGATATTCATAGTTACTCAACCTATCTCTGAATATTACGTTTAAAGATTTCCAATTCAAGGCTCGAATGAGTAGCACCAAAACACTTGGATAGCGTTTGGGCAAGAAAGCTGGTGATCCCCAGCGAGTCACTCCTCTAGGGCCTAATATTGCTATTGAGGGTTCGCTCTGCATTAGGATGACGCCTTGGTAGATAGCGTCTTCTGCTAAAAATGCGTCTGGATTGAGTATTAAATGAAGATCAGAAATCAGTCCTTGAGTGGTTTGGTTATGGCCAGCCGCGAAACCTAGGTTGCCGTAGTTATTTTTCAACCTGATCTTCCCCGGAAATACAAGGTCTTTGAAGAGCTCCTTCTCAGTAAACGGTTTTATTGTATTCGAAATAACTGATAACTCTGCGGTACTAAGAGCACCCCTCGATTTTGCGATTTCAATAGATTTTGATAATTGCTCTATTGTTTTGATTAAATCCCTAGACGGGTAGGAATAGACTACGATACTGATTGATAGATTTATTGGCATTTTAGCAAGACCCTAGTATCGTGGTGCGTTTGGTGAAATCATATTATAGGTGAGTCTCTCGCACTAACAAAAATAGATCAGGATCTCGGGCTGAAAAGTGCGCCATAAAAAAATACTCATGAGAAGAATAATCAGGTCGGAATTTTAGATGTTTTTAAGGCAACTAAATGAGATTAAAAAAACTGAGTCTTAAAATTCCAACGAGGTTTGATTGATTTTTAGTTTAGAATTACAAGATGGAGTCTTCGATGCAGGCCCCGAATGAGATTTTGAGGCCCTGGTGAGGAGGTGCCATGACCAGGACCATTAAAATAAGAGAACCTTCAGACTACCAAATCCGCCCCCTTGCTGCAGCAATGCAAAACGGTGACTTTGAGCTATTGGAGCGCCTGTCACTCGAACTTTTTAAAGACTATTCTCAGTCAGCAACCGTAGCAAATTTCCTTGCCGTGTCTCTTGCAATGCAACGAAAGAATGAGGAAGCGCTCTATATTTTCAATGAAGCCATCAGCATTGCTCCAACACATCTCAATCTGCTTCTCAATCGGGGGAACCTTCTGCTAGAGCTTGGTGAGCTAGAAAAGGCTCGAGATGATTTTCGGCAATCCACTTACTTGAATCCGCAGTCAGCGGACGGGTTCAGTGATCTTGCGGCGGTGTCAAGAGACCTAGGGTTAGTAGACGAAGCGATAAATTGCTACAAGAGGTCAATAGAGCTCGCACCTAAGAATTTAGAGGTCTGGTCAAGATATATATTACTGTGCGCTTACGCAAAATCCAGCGAAGATTCTCACTTTGTGTTAGCCCGGCGTTTTGGCGAAATTGCGAGGCAGGCGGTTTCGCAGCCCCTAAAGACTTCATTGGAAAACGAGGCCGTGCAAAAGATCCGAATTGGTTTCGTCTCTGGTGATTTTCGAAATCACTCTGTTGGTTTTTTCCTCGAGGCGATTCTTGCTCAGATAGATCAGTCTAATTTTGAGTTGGTCGCGTACCCAACAAACTCGCATGAAGACGACCTGACAGGAAGAATAAAATCCAACTTTAATGGGTGGTGGCCCATCTATGGTATCTCTGATGAGGAAGCTGCGCTAAAGATTCGAGATGATGAGATACACATACTTTATGATTTGTCAGGCCACACCGAATTTAATCGTCTTGGAGTTTTCTCCTGGAGACCCGCGCCGGTCCAAGTCACCTGGTTGGGTTATTTCGGAACCACCGGGATGAGAGAGATTGATTACATAATGGGAGATCCAATAGTCACTCCTGTTGCTGAGGAAAAGCAGTTCGTTGAGAAGGTAATTCGTTTGCCAGAGACCTATCTTTGCTTCTCCCCGCCAAATACAAAATCGGCAACTAGTGAATTGCCCGCAATAAAAAATGGCTTTGTTACTTTTGGTTGTTTTAACAGCCTGATAAAAATTAACGACAAGGTTGTAAGAGTTTGGGCAAAAATTTTACATGCCGTGCCAAAATCAAAACTATTTTTGAAGACAAAGTTGCTCGGATTTAACCCGAAAAGTGAAGAATTGATTAGGCGTTTTGAAGAGCTTGGTATAGATCGTAAAAAGTTAATCCTGGAGGGCTGGTCCCCAAGGGATAAGCTGCTACAGACTTATAATGAGATTGACATTGTGCTTGATCCTTTCCCGTATCCTGGAGGAACTACCAGCGCCGAATCACTCTGGATGGGAGTTCCAGTAATAACGTTGAAAGGCAATAATTTTCTCTCTCATGTTGGCGAGACCGTTGTCAAAAATACCGGTTTAGATGAGTGGATAGCTAAAGACGAACACGATTATATCGAGAAAGCTTTTAAGTTCGCTAGTGATTTAAGATCATTGGGAATTCTGCGGGCCAACCTTCGGGATCAACTGCTTAACTCTCCATTATTCGATGCGAAACGATTTGCCGCAGCATTTCAGGCCGCTAACCAAAGCATTTGGGCGAACAGAACCAAATCAAGTTGATATCTTTATCAGTTACTCCTAAAAAGAAATTTTTTGCGGTTTGGTGGGTGATTTAGATTTGAATACGGTAGGAATATCATCCAAACAGATTTAGAATGTGGACCCAGGTAAGATAGGAGCCCAGCAATAAAAAAGACGGTCCTAATCGCAGGAGGGGCAGGTTTCCTTGGCTCTCATTTAGCAGATAAACTTTTGTCTGAGGGATGTGATGTCCTTTGCGTTGACAATTTTCTCACCGGCAGTAAAGAGAATATAAGTCATCTTTTAGCCAATCCAGCCTTCGAACTTATCCGTCACAACGTCTGGTTGCCGCTTTACGTTGAAGTAGAAGAGGTTTTTAACCTGGCTTGTCCGGCT
>MDTD01068099.1_pt1 | contig 24673 bp, 27 predicted proteins | sample 811221 | NCBI WGS metagenome assembly MDTD01 (sample SAMN05326646, study PRJNA326480) | marine metagenome | isolation source: seawater | place: Pacific Ocean: South West | collected 2011 | reverse complement strand
CCCTCATAGCTCAATTGGTAGAGCAACTGATTTGTAATCAGTAGGTTCGCGGTTCGAGTCCGTGTGAGGGCACCAGTTTAATTTTTTTTCAAACTTAAACGAATTTTTTTATAGTCAATATCTCCAAAAGTATTGTTATAGAAATCTTTTACTTTTTTTTCAAAAATGATTAAATCTTTTTTAGATTTTTTTTTGATTATTGCTTTTTTCAGATCATAACTATGAACAACAACATCTTTTTTATAATTTAAATATACTAAAGGATCAAAATAAATCTTTTTATCATAATTTAGATATATCGGCTGACATCCCCAAATTATAGATTCTATAACCGCTGCACTACCTCTATACAGAACATGACTACATTTTTTTGAGTCTAAACTAATTTTTTGATTAGAAATTATAATATTTTTTGGAATATTATTAAAATTGAAATTAACAATTTTTTCTAACTTTTTTTTGTCTATAACTGGGTGAAGCCTCCAGACAAATTTTATATCTTTATTATTTTTTGCGCACTCAAAAGAATATTCGAATAATTTTTTACATTCGCTATAAATACCTTCAGGAATTACCAAAACTTTAAGACTCTTTTTTTTTAAATGCTTAAAATTAACCTCTTCCTTTTTTTTTAAGTATCCGATGTTATAAATTTTATTTTTAAAATTTTTGGATTTTGACAAAATACGTTTAGAGATTTTACCATTCGACCAAATTAAATCAGGTTTATACTCACCATTAATTTTCCTTAATAAACCAAAATTATAATTGTTGATTACAACATGCTGATATCCAATACATTTTATTTTTTTATTAAACTCTTTAGAGCTTTTAATGATTAATTTTTCCCATGAATATCCCTCATATGTGAAAATAATTTTTTTGGGATTGAGATATTTTAAATTTTTTTTCAAAAAAAAGTAAACCCTAATTGCATCTACTGTCTCACTTTCAAAGCTTGAGTGTATATAAGAGTATAAAAACGATTTATTAAGACCTTTGATAAAAAAAAATACTTTAAATATTTCCTTTAATTGAAGGAGAAAGATTTTTATTTCTGTAGAAAGGTCAAGTTGTTTTGGTATTATAAATTGATATTTATTTTTATTCTTTTCATTTAGATAACAAGAGTTTAAATTTGAGTGATTAATAAGCAATCTAAAGTTTTTCTTTTTAATTTTATTAAGATAATTGGATATGTTTCCAAAATAGAAATCATCTTTTTTATTTACAAAATTGGGTTTTAAAAGATGTGAAATTATTAATATATCACATTTTTTAAATTTTTTTTGGTTATTTCTTAAATTTGATAACGAAAGCAATGAATTTTTAAAAAATATAAAAAGTTTTAAGAAAATTTTAAGAAAAATAATAAAATTTATAAACCTTTTTTTTTCTCCAATCGTACTCGCTTCACTAACAGCTCTTATTGGATTTAGAAATCTGTTTGCCCTAGTAATAAATGATAATTTTTTTTGATTTATTAGGTAATCAAACATTAATTATTCAACATAAAGCAATTTTATTTGTTATAATTTGTGAGAATAAAGTCATCATCTGTTCCTAACATATGATGAACTCTTGCAGTTTTATCATTTGACCAAATTAGAATCTCGGGATCGTCATATAAAAAATCGCAGTCCTTACAATAATCGATTGTATCAAATTTTTTTTCATTATGTGCCTTTCTCAACTCTTGAAACTTCTCACCAAAATAAACTTCTTCGAATGTATTTTTGTCTAAGTGGCCTAAAATACTTTTAGCTTCATTTGGAGGTCCAAGAGTTTGGCAACAAGGGACGACTGCGGCAGTTCTATTTTTGTCACCGCCTGCCCTTACAGTCAACTCGGGTGCATTAGGTCTTCCACAGCTTCTTCTTTCTGTTTTTTTTCTTGCATTTTTATTTTCGTAATTTCCACTCCAGTTATGCATTTTCCAAATGTATGAGAGAACATTGGTTTTTTTAATAACATTTGAAATATATTGCTCAACCTCAAATTTAAGTTGATTGTTGTCAGTTACTAAATGGTAGGTTGCTAGCTTGCAGTTACTATTAGTCTGTTTTATATACTGCGAGGCTTCTGTGATGTTGTTTATTATTAAAGAAAAATTATCAATGTTCATCCATTCTTTATATTTTTCTTTATTATATCCAATTATACTAAATCTAATAAAATCAATACCCGCATCGACAACTCTTTTCATAAAATCACCGTTTAATCTAGCACCGTTACAATACATGTAACATTTTAGCTTACGATCCTTTACAGCTTTAACGTATAAATCTAAATCTTTTGCCATTGTTGGTTCTCCGCTGCCCTCTAAATTAATTATTGGTGTTCCATATTTTGGCACAATCATATCTAAAATTCTTTCAAAATCCTTTAAAGGCATTTTTCGAGTAAAATTTTTTCCTCTTCCTGGATTGGATTGTGGACACATTTGACAAGTATAATTACAGCCTCCAAAAACTTCCATTACTATTCTTTGCAGTTGTAGATTTTTATTCATATTAATAAACTATATTATTTTAGTGTATTGTTCAATAGTTGAACAAATTATTTCAACTAGTCCTTTTTATCTTTCTAATTTGCTCTAATTTGATCTTTTTTGCTAAGTTTCTATTGTTGTCATAAAGTAAATTTATCTTAATTTTTTTGTTTGTCCTAATGCTTAAGTGTTGAATATTTCTTATTTCTACGTTATCTGCAACTGCTGCGACTGGTCTTTTCTTTTTATCTAAATTTTTGATTCTCACTATCGAGTTATTTGATGTAATTTTTCCTTTCCATCTTCTTGGTCTAAATGGACTTATTGGAGTAATTGCTAATTTTCCCGAATTTAAAGAGAGTATTGGTCCGTTAACAGATAGGTTATATGCTGTGCTTCCTGCAGGAGTCGAAACTAATATCCCATCTCCTATGAGTTTTTTTATAATAATTTTTTTTCCAACTTTAAGTTCTATTGATGCTGTTTGTCTGCTTTGTCTAAATAAGGACACCTCATTGATAGCAATCAATCTTTTTTTAAATCTATATTTTGGTGATGAAGTTATTTCTAAGGGATTAATAATAATATTATTTGCTTTTGTTATTTTTTTTTCTAAGTCATAGCCATTGGAATTATTCATTAAAAAACCAAATGATCCACAATTCACTCCATAAAATGGTTTTTTATATTTATAATATTTTTTAAGGTTTGCAAGCATAAAACCGTCTCCACCTGCAATAATAAAGTGTGAAGCTTTATTTGCAGAATAATTTTTAAACTTTTTAAAAATTTTTTTTCTAAAATTTTTAGATTTTTTGTTTTTGTCGAAAATAAAATGAAATTTTTTTTTCATAATTTTTTGGTGCCCTCGGCCAGACTCGAACTGGCACTCCCAAAAGGGCAAGGATTTTAAGTCCTTTGTGTCTACCAATTTCACCACGAGGGCACGTCATTATTTTATATCTCTAAAAATTTAAGAGCTCAACGATAATCCTTTATATCTTTTATAATATAACTATCTCTGCCTCTAACTTCCTCGAAGATTCTAGCAATATATATACCAATTATACCAAGCGTAAATAATACTGCCCCAGAAAAAAAGGATATAGTTAACAAAATTCCTGCTGATCCTGGAACTGAAATATCATTCACTTTTAAATATAAGCTATAAAATGCAATGACTATCGCAACAAAAAATGAAATGAAACCAAGTAATATGCCTATGTAAAGAGGTTTTAGTGAATAAGCTGTTACTCCACTAATAAATTGATAGACTGGCCCTGGACCTAATAGCGGAAATTTTGTGGATCCAGAATGCCTTGCCTCTCTTACATATTTAACAAAAGACTGCTTGTAACCAACCCAGACTGATAAGCCTCTTATGTAAGGTCTAAATTCTTTTTGTTTTAAAATGTCATCTAAAGCTTTTCTTGAAATTAATTTAAAATCACCGGCTTCGATCGGCATTGGAATATCAGATAAAAAGTTAATTAGTTTATATGCAATTTTTGTAACAAACATTTTAAACTTAGACTCTCCCAATCTTTTGGTTCTTACTGTGTGAACTATATCGTTTCCCTTCTCAAATTCTTTTACAAGATCGGGTATAAGTTCAGGTGGATCTTGAAGATCAGAGTCCATATAAATAATAACATCGCCTTTTGCTAGTTTAAATCCAGCCATTACACATGGTCCAATACCGAAAGTTCTAGACATATTAACAATCTTTATTTTATATTTTTTCTGTAATTCCACTAAGACTTCTTCAGATTTATCTGTGGAGGCATCATTTACAAAAAGCATTTCATACGACCATCCTTCCAGTTTTAATATATTATCGCTAACTCTTTTGACTAGTTCTGGAAGAATTTTCTCCTCATTTTTGAAAGAAAAAATTATTGAAATTAATTTCATTGTTATGTTTTTAACTATATAACTAATTAAATATGGAAAAACCAGAGATTCTTAAGCTATCAAAAAGTAAGTTAGATCTTGTCATTTTAGCCGGTGGCAAAGGATCAAGAATTAAAAGCTTTTTGGGAAAGTCACCTAAACCAATGCTTAAATTCAATGGTAAAAATTTCATTCAGTACCTCTTAAATAAATTTTCTAAATATAACTTCAAAAGAATATTAATTTTAACAGGATACAGAGGTAATGTTATTAGTAAGAAGTATAATAATACTTTTAAAAATTTTATCAAAATATCATGTATTAGAGAAAAAAAGATAATGGGAACTGGTGGTGCTTTACATTCATTAAAAAAATTAAAAGTTAAAGATTTTGTATTAGTAAATGGTGATACTATTTTTGATATTAATTTAAAAGAATTATTGGGATCAATTTCAAAGAATTCAGTTGGTTCTATTGCGTTAATCAAAAATAAAAATTTGAATAACAAAAAACTTAATAATCTTAAATTAGTAAATAACTATATTGCCTCAAAAAATAGCGGAAACTTAATGAATGGTGGTACTTATTATTTCAAAAAAAATATTTTCAAATATGTTAAGAAATCTAATATTTCTTTAGAAAATAAAATATTACCATTTTTACTTAAAAAAAAAATTATTAACGGAAAAGTTTTTGACAACTTCTTTTTAGATATAGGTACAAGAGAAAAATTTAAATTAGCAAATAAAAAATTGAAATTAAATTTCAAAAAGAAGGCTATATTTTTAGATAGAGATGGTGTGATAAATTATGATTATGGATACGTTCATGATTTTAATAACTTTAAATTTAAAAAAAATGTTATTAAAGGTTTAAAATTGATAATTAAAAAAAATTATCATATTTTTATAGTAACTAATCAAGCTGGAATAGCTAAAGGAATATTTTCAGAAAAAAAGTTAGTAAAACTTCATAAAAAACTTAAAGAGATATTATGTTTAGAAAATATATATTTTGATGACGTATTATATTCACCTTTTCATCCCAAAGGTATAATTAAAAGATATAAGGGAACTTCTGATCTTAGAAAACCCGGCACAGGAATGATAAAAATCTTAAAAAAAAATTGGGATATCGATTATCAAAAAAGTTTAATGATAGGAGATAAAAAAACTGATGAGATAACAGCTAAGAAAAGTAATCTAAGATTTTTTTATGCAGAGCAGGATTTTTTAAAACAGATAAAAAAAATTATTTAAATTTTAATAATTATTTACAATATTTTTTTTATTGTTTTTGAAAACTTCAGACATTTCATCAATTCCCGACTCTAAAGATATATTTGCTTTAAAGCCTTTTTTTTCAATTTTTTTATTACTAACAAAATAATCTCTTTGATCCGGATCTTTTTTATTTTTAGATATTTTTATTTTTAATTTTTTAACACTTTTTTTTATTTTTTTTGCAAGCTGAATCTTTGTTAAATTGGCAGATGATAATCCTAAATTATAAACATTTGCTTTTAATTTTCCAAAATTTTTAATTGAATAAAGAATAGCTTTCACAACATCCTTAATATGTATGTAGTTTCTTCTAAAATGTGGCTCAAAAATATTTAATTTTCCCTTTTTTATGGCTGTCTCAGTCAAATTGTTTACTAACAAATCACTTCTCATTCTAAAACTTGATCCAAAAACAGTAGCTAATCTAAAAGCAACAACATTTTGTAATTTTAAAACCTCCTTTTCAGCATCACATTTTGTTTTTCCATAGAGTGATAGTGGATTTAAAGGACTATTCTCGTCACAAAATCTGTTTTTTTTCCCAACTCCATAACCTGAGTTAGAAGTTAAAAAAATAAGCTTATTTTTCTTGGTCAAAATTTTAACTAAAAATTTTATAGACTCAAAATTCGTTTTAATAGCCTCGCTTTTATTTTTTTCGCACAATGGTGCGCCAACTAAAGCTGCAAGAGGGATGATGAACTCATTTTGCCTTACTAGTTTTCTTATAAAATTAAAATTTCTCACATCCTTTTTAATTAATTTAAAATTTTTATGATGATAAAGATGTTTTAAAGAATTTTTGTTATACTTAAGCAAGTCCACGACTGTAACTTTGTGGCCTATTTTGACTAATTGTGTCGCTAGGAGTGATCCTATATAACCTGCTCCGCCTGTAATTAAAATTTTTTCCATAAATTAATCCCTTAAAGAAATTTTGTTTTTTTATCTCTTAAACTTAATATTGGATGTTTTATAGGCCATTTCGCATTGATCTTGGGATCGTTCCACCTAAACGATGTTTGTTTTTTTACGTCAGGATATCTTCCCTTATAGCTCCACTTATAATGAAAAATACAAGTATTTGATAAACATAGATGGGCATTAGCATAGTGGGATGGTATTAAAACTAATTTTGGTTTTTTATAATCTAGCGAAATTTTTTTTACCTTTAAGTAATTTTTTGATTTTTTGTCTGCATCAAAAACTACCAACAAAATTTTTCCATAAACACATGTTAATAATTTTTTAGACTTAAAATCACAATGAAAACCTCTAATAACATTCTTTTTAGACATTGAGAATTTATCGTGATTAAAAACAGTTTTTTTGAAAATTCCATTTTTCCATGTTGTCCAATAATAACCTCTTAAATCCTTAAAATTTGAAATTTTTTTGATAACTACATTTTTCATTTTATTTCAGAGACTCTAAGTCTTTAATTATATCATTATCAGATAGGCCATGTTTATTTAATAAATAATCTCTTCCGCCATTTTCAAAAAAATAAATTTCATCTAAGGATCTATTTTTTATTTTTGGAAAAAAATTATTGCTACTAAAATTTTCAAATACACACGAACCAAGGTTTCCACCAGGTGTTTGTTCATCAACAACTAAAATTTTTTTAACATTTCTCAATTTTTCAATTATATTTTTTGGAAACGGTTTTGAGCGAAATAAATTTATACATATAGTCTCATTAAGTTTTTTTTTATGTACTTCAAGACAATTATGGAATATTCTACCATGACTTATTATCGCGATTTTATCCTTGGTAAGATCTCCAAAAATTTTAAAACCGTTTTCATAATCGTCTTTTGTAATATCTGGATTTAACTCTGGTTGTTTATCTCGATCTAACCTTATATAAGAAAATCTTGGGTTTTTAATAAAATCTTTAACAATAAATTTAGTAGTATTGTTATCAGATGGAGTAAAAATAGTGTTACCAACTAATGAGTTCAAACAAGCGAAATCTTCGTTGGAGTAATGCGTTGGTCCAGCATCTGCATAGCCTAATCCTATTCCAACTGAAATTAAACATATAGGAAGATCCATCAGACCAGGTCCGCACTTAACTTGTTCCAAAGCTCTTAGTGATAAAAATGGAGCCATCGCATAAACAAAAACCTTATTTTTTTCAAGTGCAAGACCACTAGCAATATCAATCATGGCTTGCTCTGAAATACCGCAATGAATAAAATTTTTAGGAAACTTCTCACGAAGTTCATCTAAAGCCTCAGCACCAAAATCAGCACTTAAGAAATAAATAGATTTATCTTTTTCTAGGCTTCTGGTTATTTCTTTAATAAATATATCTCGCTGCAGCATGCTATTCTAATTCCTCTCTTGTTTTTTTAATTTGTTCATCGCTCATCGGATTCCAATAATGCCAATTTTTTTTATTTTCCATAATTGAAGAGCCTTTTCCTTTTATGGTTTTTGCAAGTATGCAACTTAGATTTTTATTTTTTTCAATTTGATTTAAAGATTTTGTTATTTCATTTATAGAGTGACCATTTATCTTAAAGCACTCAATTCCTAAACCTTCTATCTTTTTATCTATAGGATCGAGATTTAAACAATCTTGAGTTTTACCTAATATAATTAAATCATTAACATCTACAATTATTTTTAAGTTATTCAAATTATAGTGTTTAGCAAATAAAAGTGCTTCCCAGGTTGATCCCTCGTAAAGTTCACCTTCACTAATAATTACGAATACTTTTTTGTCAATTTTTCTTCGTTTGTAATGTAAAGCCATCCCAGCTCCTGAGCCAACACAGTGTCCAAGTGATCCAGAGGTGATATCTATACCGGGAATCTTAATATTTCCAAAAATTCTTAACGCGGTTGATGATTTACCCCAATTATCCCATTCAGACTTTTTAATAACACCAAAATCTCTAAGAATTGGATACAAAGTTGATGTTGCATGTCCCTTGCTCACTAAAACTTTATCTATAAAAGAAACACTTTTATTATCAAATCTAACATATCCTCCATGATAAAGTGTGACGGCTATTTCCATCATAGAAAATATTGATCCAGGATGTCCTTGTTTGGTTAATAAAAATTTTTCAAAGATTTCTTTTCTATATTTTTTTGAAAGTTGATTTAAATCGTTAATTTTCAATTTCCTCTATCCTTTAAAATTTTTCTTTTTAATTTAATCTTAGTCATCTCTAATATATTTTCTGCCGCTTTTGAACCAAATTTTTTTTTAATTAAATTGATAAACGGTAAATGTGTATGATATTTAATAAAAGCTTCGTCCCTTAATCTCAATATTTTCGCAGCACTAAGCTTTTCTGTTGGTAAGGGGATTGTTTCATAGGAATGGAAAGAATAACCCTCATAACTGTCAGGTAAGGGAATATTTTTTGATACAGCTTGTTTATAAAGTTGACTGCCTGGTAATGCCATTGCCGCATAAGTATTCCAACCAGCTGTACATAAATTTTTGCTCAATTCAAAAGTTTTATTTATTGTTTCCTCGGTGTCGCCGGGTAAGCCAAATATATAATTAGCCATCACATTAATATCAGAGTCATGAACTTTTTTAATAACTTCTTTAACATCCACATCTTCAAATTTACCTTTAGCTACCTCTAATCTTACTTTTTTATCTCCGCTCTCTATTCCTAGACATAACCACTTAATTCCTGCCTTTCTAACAATTTTTAAAATTTCAGGCCTCTTTACAGTATCAATTCTGCTATAACTCCACATCATTAATGTGTCATCCTTATTTCTTTCAGCTAACATTTCACAGAGAGGCAAATAATATTTTTGATTAAGTAAAAACATTTCATCTACAATTCTGATGGTTTTAACACCCATTTCTATTAATTTATCAAATTCTTTAATGATGAAATTTGGAGACCAAAACCTCATTCCACTGTAATTTGAAGCTACTCCTATATCGTCCTCGTTATCTCTGTTAATTAAATTTATCATACAAAAACTACATTTAAATTGGCAACCTAAACTAGTTTGAATGCTTGCGTAAGGCGACCGTTTTTTAAAATCATATTCTGCGTGCCACATAGGAGATCTGTATAAATCTAAAGGTTTATTTTTAAACGGTAATAAGTCCCAAGCATAACCGGGAAGATCTATGTCCATTTTTTCTGACGGAACAACTTTTTCAGCTGGATTTATCTTAATCTTATTTTGAAGTCTAAACGCAATTCCTTTTACATCTCTGATATTTTCATTATCAATCTTATCAAGTTTTAAAATATTTCTTAGCGCGTACACACCTTCATTTGTAAAAACGAAATCAATATTCTTTTCTTTTATTAAAGTTTCTTTAGGCAAGGCCTGTACATGTGAACCAATAAATGAAATAGGATTTTTAATTTTATTTTCTTTAATATAATTAGCGATATGAACGGCACCACTCATATTTGTAGTTCCTGCATTTACATTTTGTCCATAAACTACAAAACAAATTAACTTAGGGTCATGTTCAATAATTCTCTGAAGTATTTGTCCTTCGTCTAATCCCTCAGCATTTGCATCGATAATTTTAACATTATAGCCTATTGATCTAGTGGACTCAGCCAATAAAAGGGCCCATGTTGGGGGTTCTATTGCTGCATAATCTTTGGATAGTTCTTGATAAGATTTACGCGAGTTGGATGCCACCAAAAAACAACAGTCAATTTTTTTAGTTTTCATATTTTTATTTTATTTAAAAAGTTACAAATTTGAATAATCTTTTTTTGTTTTAATTCGGGATAATTTCCTATGTAGTAACCAAAATTATGTATATGGTCAACATTTCTGAATTTCTTAAAATTAATATTTTTTTTTAAAAATTTTTTTAGATATGGTTGTCTTAATTGATTGCCACCGCCAGCGTTTCCCCTTCTAAATTCAATTTTAAAACGTTTGAGTTGTTCCTCAAAAAAATTTCTTTTTTTTAAATTTTTTGTTTTTAAAATGATAGGAAAAGCATAGTTGGACGTCCCAATAATATCAAATTTATTGAAATATTTTTTTGGATCAATGTTGTTAATAAATGCTTTAAAATTTTTGGTTCTTTTGATATTATTTTGATCAAGCCTTTTTAATTGGTTGATACCTATCAAAGCTCCAATCTCATTGTTTCTGAAATTTAAAGTTGGATATAAAAAGATAAATTTTGGTGACAAATTTTTGTACTTTTTTTGCATTTTTTTTTCAAAATTTTTATTTTTAGACTCCCTTGCCATACCATGTGATCTAAGTATTTTGGCTAACTCATCAACATTTTTATCGTTAGTTGAAATCATACCACCTTCAATCGTTGTCATATGATGAGCGTAATAAAAAGAGAAGTTTGAAATTTTTCCAAATCTTCCTAATTTTTTTTTATTAAATTTTGCACCGTGACTTTCACAAACATCTTCTATAAGAAAAATTTTTTTCTTTTTTAAAACTTTTAAAAGCTCATTATTTAAACCATTAAATCCTTGAGCGTGAGTAATAAAAACAGCCAAAGTTTTAGAATTAATTTTTTTTAATACTTGATCAATATTCATTGATAAATTGTTTAAATTCACGTCAACAAATACTGGTTTGTAATTATTCATTATAACTGAATTGATATCTGAAACCCATGTTAAAGAAGGAACAATTATTTCATTTTTTTTTTTATTTTTATTTAAGTATTTTAAAGCTGAAATTGATATAAAATTAGCAGATGAACCTGAGTTTACATAAGTTGAATATTTTACTCCTAACCATCTGGACCATTTTTTTTCAAATTCTTCAACTTTTTTTGATTGTGTAAGAATTATATTTTTTTTAAAAAGATATTTTCTTACAACATTTAGATCTTCTCTTAGAATATTATTATACATCAATGGGTGATTTATTTTCATAAATAAAAATCTATTTTCTTATTGTATTAAAAATTCCATGAGATCCCTCATATGAAAATTTAAAAGGTATTTGCACTAACTTCTTCAATTTTTTTATTAGTTTATTTTTATTTTTATATGGCACATATAGTAAAAGAAATCCGCCTCCACCTGCGCCTAATAATTTTCCACCTGTAGCTCCTTGGCTCAATGAAAAATTGTATAGTTCATCGATTTTCTTATTTGAAATATTTTTACTCAACATTTTTTTTTCAATCCAAGCTTCATTCATTAGTTCTCCAAAATAATCTAAATCGTTATTTTTGATTAATTTTTCCCCAATATCTACAAATTCCATTATCTTATGAACATTTTTCTCTTTTTGATATATAAGTTTTTTCACATAATTTTTTGCAATATCATGTGCTTGACGTTGAATACCGGTGTAAAGCAGTATCAAATTTGAATTTAATCTGTTTAAATTTTTTTTAGGTAATTTTTGGACCAAAAAACTATTATTGCGATAAAAATCTATTTTATTGAATCCTCCCACCGATGCTGCGATTTGATCTTGTGAACCAACTGTCTCCTTCATAATTTTTTGTTCAAAAAAAATAGTTTTTTTTGCAAGTTTAATTTTACTTAATTCCTGATGATTTAAAATTGATAAAGCTTTAAGCAGTCCTACTGAAAAACTTGAACTTGAACCCATGCCGCTTTTAGCAGGTAAGTCGCCATCATAGTGAATTTCTAACCCTTTTTTAATCTTTAAATATTTAAGTAAACCCTTTACTGCAGGGTGTTTTATTTTATCAATATTCTTAACTTGTTCAATTTTAGACCAAACTACTCTAAATTTGTGATTGAAGAAATTTGGTAAAAACCTGCAAGTTAAATAAATGTGTTTGTCGATAGTAGTTGAAAGAACTTTTCCCCCATTTTTTAAGTACCAAGTTGGGTAGTCACTCCCGCCACCAAAAAATGATATTCTATAAGGTGTTTTTGTAATTATCATAATTATTGATCTGTAAATCTTAAACTTTTGTTTATTTCGTTCCCAGTTAGTGTTTTTATTTTAATTTTTAAATTTTTATCAACTCTCATGTCTGTTCCATTTTTCCAAATGCCTGCTGCTAGATGCATAATTCCAATCTTATAATTTGGAATGAAAGGTTCTAAAAATATTTTCTCATTTTCATCATAAATGGGTAGAAGATTACTTGCTATCCAATTATGATTAAGAGGTAAAAATTCTGTAGGAACTTCTTCTATGTAAACTGAAATATTAATTGCTAGTCCTTCAGACCCAAATATTTTACCTTTAGAAAGTGTTTTTCTTAAATTTTTTTGCCAAACCTCCCAACATTTTGATTTTTTTTCAAGAGAGAACACTCCAATATTAATATGTGGTGCGAAAGCTAGTTTTCTTGCATCATTTTCATTAATACCCGAGGATTTTGCGTGTTTGTAATTTTGAGATTTTATTAAGGCAAATTTTCCAATTAACCATTTTACCTTTGACAAAATTTTGTAGCCCGGACCCATTGTCTGAGTAATACCAAGCTTATCATTATCACAAGCTTTAAAGTAGTTTTTGATACAATTCCAATCATTTACCCAGGCATCGCAATCAATCCATAAAAATTTATCATAATCAGGGAAATATTTTGGAAGAAATGCTCTTGAAACTTGGCTTTTAAGCCACTCTTTGCCTAGATGTTTATGAGAAGGCACATCGATATCCCATTCTGCTTTTTTAATTTCCTTAACATATTTTTTTAAAAATTCTTTTTGTTCATTTGTTAATCCTGCATCTAAGATACATATATCGACACTCTCACTCTCAGGAAATCTTTTTATAGATTTAACTAATTCAATTAATAATTCAAAATAATTTTCATCAGACATTGATACTATTGTTTTTCTCATATCATTTTGCCAAGTTATATTTAAAAAACTTTATTCTTTTTTGTTTTAAAACATTATTTATATTTTTTGAACACTTATTAAGTTTTTTTTTATTTGATGACCTCATAACTATTGAAACTCCCACTTTACCAAGTCTAAAAAATGGATAACTACCTATACCTACATCTTTAAATTTTTTCTGGATTATTCCAAGTTCTTTCGCGATATTGCTCTCAACTGTCTGCACATTCAAAGTGATACTCAATTTTTTGTTTCCCGTTTTTAAATAATTTGTGCAATTTTCTATCATTGATTTAAGTATTGAAGGTACGCCAGGTAAACAAAAAACATTACTAATTTTAAAGCCGGGTGCTGCACTAGAAGGATTTAATATCAACGAGGCTCCTTTTGGCATTTTTGCCATTTTTTTTCTGCCATCATTAAAACTTTTTCTTCCATAATACCCCTCCAGAATTTTGAAGGCTTCACTATGATACTCATATTTTTTTTTAAAGGCTTTAGATATGGATTCTGCTGTTATATCGTCGTGAGTAGGACCAATACCACCTGTGGTAAACACATAATTAAAGTTTTTGTGCAATACTAAAATATTATTGATAATTTCTTTTTTTATATCAGGGATTATTCTTACCTCATCGACTGAAATACCGCACCTGTCATTTAGCCACTTGGAGATGAAGGAAACATTTAACTCCTGAGTTCTACCAGACAAAATTTCATCACCAATCACCAAAATAGCTGCATTTACTTTTTTGTTTTTTTTCTTCATATTTCAATAATGAATTTTGAAAGTAAATTAATACCAGGTACTTTGATAAAAAGATATAAGCGATTTTTTGTTGATGTAAAAGTAAAAAATAAAATTGTTACTGCTCATTGTCCTAATACAGGATCAATGTTGGGCTTACTAAGTCCCGGAAATAAAGTTTGGCTTACCCAATCAAAAAATCCTAAAAGAAAATTAAAATTTACTTTACAAATTATAGAGGTAGACGGGAACAAAGTCGGAATAAATACTCATTTTACTAATAAAATTTTTTATGAATCTTTATTAGAGAAAAAAATCAAAACACTGAATGATTACCAAAAAATTGAGCCAGAAAAAAAATTTAATAAGAATACGAGATTTGACTTCATGTTAACTTGTGGAAAAAAAAAGACCTTTATTGAGGTTAAAAATGTTACTCTTTCAAGAAACAAAGGAATAGCAGAATTCCCAGATGCCGTTACTTCAAGGGGGTTAAAACATATTAAAGAGTTGCTCATAGCTAAAAAAAAGGGCTTTAAAGTTTTCTTAATTTTTGTTGTGCAAAGAGAAGATTGTAAAGTATTCCAATTAGCAAAAGATATAGACATAAAATACTCAAATTTATTAACATACGCACTGAAGTCGAATTTAAAGATTGCTTGCTATGATTGTAAATTTTTTTCAAAAGGAATAAAGTTGGGTAACAATATTAAATTAAAATTAAATGACTAAAGAAATCTCAGAAAAATTCGAAAAGGTAAGAATTGCAGGTTCTATTGCGTCAGGGGCTTTAGATGAAGTTTGTAAAAAAATTCAACCAGGTATAACCACAAATGAAATCGATAAAATTTGTTACGAATATATTAATGACAATAAAGCATATTCCGCGCCACTATATTACAGAGGATTTCCAAAATCGTGTTGTACTTCTGCAAATCATATTGTTTGTCATGGAATACCGTCAGATAAAATTTTGAAGGACGGTGATATAATTAATGTAGATGTGACTGCTTATAAAGATGCTTGGCACGGTGATACCAGCAGAATGTTTTTCGTCGGAGAGGTTTCTGTAAAAGCAAAAAAATTAGTGAGTGCTACTTACGAATCTTTGATGGCTGCAATAAAAAAACTAAAGTCTGGTATTTCATTAGGCGATATTGGATATACAATACAAAATTATGTTGAAGGAAAAGGTTTTTCAGTGGTGAGAGATTTTTGTGGTCATGGTATAGGAAAAAATTTTCATGAACACCCAAACATCTTGCATTATGGAGAAAAAGGGATAGGTGAAAAAATTAAAGAAGGAATGATTTTTACTCTTGAGCCGATGATAAACGAAGGAGATTTTCAAACAAAAGTACTTAATGATGGATGGACCGCAGTTACAAAAGATAAATTACTATCAGCACAATTTGAACACACTGTTGGTATAACTAAAGATGGATGTGAAGTTTTTACCTTATCTAAAAAAGGTTTAGATTTTCCCCCATACAAAATATGATTGAAAGATATTCGAGAAAAGAGCTTGTGCATATTTGGGATGACAAAAACAAATACTCAATTTGGTTAAATATTGAAGTTGCCGTAGCTGAAGCTATGGAGAAACTTAAAATAATTCCAAAAGGTGTATCAAAAAAAGTTAAGAAAAAAGCAAAGATTGATATAGTAAGAATTAAAAAAATTGAAGATGAGGTCAAACATGATGTTATAGCATTTTTAACATCCATAAATGAAAAAGTTGGTGTGGAAGCAAGATATCTTCATAAGGGATTGACCTCCTCAGATGTTCTAGATACCTGTTTTAATTTACAATTAAAGCAATCTGGTGAGATAATCTTAAATGATTTAAAAATATTATTAAGCACCTTAAAAAAACAAGCACTGAAACATAAATTTACTCTTTGTATAGGTAGAAGTCATGGAATTCATGCTGAACCAACTACTTTTGGATTAAAAATATTAAGTTTTTACCAAGAATTTCATAGAAATAAAAATAGATTAAAAAATGCTATTAATGAAATTTCTACATGTGCTATTTCGGGTGCGGTTGGAACATTTGCAAATGTTGACCCAAGAGTTGAAAAATATGTTGCAAAAAAACTTAAATTAAAAGTTGAACCAATTTCATCTCAAGTTGTACCAAGAGACAGGCATGCACATTTTTTTTCTACATTGGGTATTATCGCAAGCTCCATTGAAAGACTAGCTATTGAAATAAGACATTTGCAAAGAACAGAAGTTGACGAACTTGAGGAATTTTTTGAAAAAAAGCAAAAAGGTTCATCGGCAATGCCGCACAAGAAAAACCCGATATTAAGTGAAAATTTGACTGGTTTGGCTAGATTAGTGAGATCATACGTTCTACCTTCATTAGAAAATGTTGCATTATGGCATGAGAGAGATATTTCACATTCTGCTGTTGAGAGAAATATTGGACCAGACTCAACAATAGCTTTAGATTTTGCTTTAGTAAGATTGAACTCCATAATTAAAAATATGAACATTAAAAAAAAAAATATGAAAAAAAATTTAGAATTAACAAAAGGTATCTTATTTTCACAACGTGTAATGATAGAATTAACAGATTGTGGGTTAAAAAGAGAGAAAGCTTATTCAATAGTTCAAAAAAAAGCGATGGAAACTTGGAAAACTAATACAAGTTTTTACGATAATTTATTAAAAGACAGAACGATAATTAAAAAAATACCTGTTAATAAACTAAAAAAATTATTTGATTTTAGTTATCATACAAAAAAAATTAATATAATTTTCAAAAGAAGTATAAAAAAATAATTCTATGAATAAAAGAAAAAAACTGTACGAAGGAAAAGCTAAGATTCTTTATGAGACAAATGATAAGCTTTTACTCATTCAGCATTTTAAAGATGATGCAACTGCATTTAACAATGTTAAAAAAGCTAACATAGTTGGAAAAGGAGTAATTAATAATAGGATTTCAGAGCACATTCTAAGTAATTTAAACGATTGCGGAATAAAAACTCATTTAATAAAAAGAATTAATATGAGAGAACAACTTATTAAACGAGCTGAAATATTCCCAATTGAATTTATCGTAAGAAATATTTCGACAGGTTCGTTAACAAAAAGACTCAATATTCCTGAAGGAACTAACCTTAAGAAACCTCTTTTAGAGTATTGTTTTAAGAGCGATGAATTAGCAGATCCACTAATATCAAAAGAACACATTTACAATTTTAATTGGGCAACTCCTGAGGAAATTAATCAAATTGATAAAATGTCCTTAAGAATAAATGATATTTTAATTGGTTTGTTTCGTGGAGTGGGAATTAAGCTTGTTGATTTTAAAATTGAGTATGGAAAAGTTTGGAATAAAGATAAAGATAAAAATGAAATAATTCTTGCAGATGAAATAAGTCCAGATACATGTAGATTATGGGATATAAAAACTGAAAAAAAACTTGATAAAGATAGATTTAGAAAAGATTTAGGTGACGTAATTCAAGGTTATAATGAGATAGCAAGAAGACTAGGTATTATGCCAGAGGAAAGTAACATAAAAGAAGTCAATTTTGGTAAAACTACATCAATAAAATTTAAGAAAAAATAAATTGAAAATTTCAGTAACAGTAACCCTTAAGAAGGACGTTTTAGATCCACAAGGAAAAACTATACAGCAAACACTAGGAAGTATGGGCTACAAAAATTTAAAAAATTTAAGACAAGGTAAATATTTTGAAATTGATATTAATGAGAAAGATAAAGACAGATGTTTAGAGTTAGGTGACGAAATTTGTAAAAAACTTCTGGTGAATTTAATTATTGAAGATTACAAAATTGATATATTAAAATGAAATCAAGTGTTATTGTTTTTCCAGGATCTAATTGCGATAGGGATATTGCAGTGGCATTGGAAAAGTTACAGTTTAGAAATTCAATGGTTTGGCACAAAGAAACTAAATTGCCAAAATCGGATTTAATAGTTCTGCCTGGAGGTTTTTCTTATGGTGATTATTTACGATCTGGAGCTATAGCCGCAAAATCAATTATCTTAAAAGAAGTAATTAAAGAAGCTGCTAGGGGTTGCCTTGTTTTAGGAATTTGCAATGGTTTTCAGATATTAATAGAAACCGGTTTACTGAAAGGAGCATTACTAAGAAATACAAACTTAAAATTTATATCAAAAAATGTGAGTCTAAAAGTTATGAATAATGATAATAAATTTTGCTCAAAATATAATAAGAATGATATTATTAAGCTTAATATTGCACATAATGAGGGAAACTATTTTACTAATGAAGACCACCTTAAAGAATTAGAAGATAATAATTTAATACCATTTAAATATTCAAGCGAGGATGGTGCAATATCTAGTCAATTTAACCCTAATGGTTCTTTAAAAAATATTGCTGGAATTCTTAACAATAAAAAAAATATTCTAGGAATGATGCCTCATCCTGAAAGGATGATAGATGATACTATTTCAAATCAAAATGGGATAAATTTATTTATGAGTATTTTAAATTAAATGGAAATAAACGATAAAATTGTAATAGAGCACGGGCTTACTTTAAAAGAATTTTCTCTGATAAAAAAAATGTTAAAAAGAGAGCCAAATTTATTAGAGTTAGGAATTTTTTCTGCCATGTGGAATGAGCATTGTTCATACAAATCTTCTAGGGTACATTTAAAAAAATTACCCACAAAAAATAAATTTGTAATTCAAGGCCCAGGTGAAAATGCAGGTGTTATAGACATCGGCGATAATGATGCTATTGTTTTTAAAATAGAAAGCCACAACCACCCCTCATTTATCGAGCCTTATCAAGGTGCAGCTACAGGTGTTGGGGGAATATTAAGAGACGTTTTTACCATGGGTGCAAGACCGATAGCACTTTTGAATTCAATTCATTTTGGTGACCCCAATTATAAAAAAACTAAATCACTTTTAAATGGTGTAGTTTCAGGAATTGGAGGCTATGGAAATTGTATAGGTGTTCCGACTGTTGCTGGAGAAACAAAATTTAACAAAACATATAATGAAAATATTTTAGTTAATGCAATGGCCGTTGGTCATGCAAACACAGAAAAAATTTTTTACGCCAAGGCTAAAGGATTAAATAAACCAGTTGTATATGTTGGTTCAAAAACAGGAAGAGATGGTATACATGGTGCGGCAATGGCATCGGCTGAATTTGATGAAAATTCAGAGGAAAAAAAACCAACAGTTCAAGTTGGGGATCCATTCACAGAAAAACTATTAATGGAGGCATGTCTTGAACTTATGAAAGATAAATCAATAATAGCTATACAAGATATGGGTGCAGCAGGACTAACATCTTCTAGTGTAGAAATGGCATTTAAAGGAGATTTAGGTATTGAATTAGACTTAAATAAAGTTCCTTGCAGAGAAGATAAAATGACACCATACGAGATGATGTTATCAGAGAGTCAAGAAAGAATGCTTATTATTTTGGAGGAGGACAAGCAAGAACATGCTAAAAAAATATTCGAGAAATGGGATCTTGACTTTGTGGTAATTGGGAAAACCACTAACTCTAAAAAATTAATTTTAAAATTTGATGATAAAGAAGTTGGAAATATACCTATAAATTTTTTATCTTCTGAAGCACCAAAATATGAGAGAGCATGGAAAAGAAAAATTCTTCCAAAAAAAGATGTTGTTTCTAAAAAATTAAAAAATTTTAAATTAGAAAGTGCATTACTAAAAATTTTATCTACTTCAAATTACTCAAATAAAAGTTGGGTTACCGAACAATTTGATAAAATGGTCATGGGAGATACTCTGCAAGACTCAAGTATTGACGCAACAATAGTAAGGATACATAAAAAAAATAAGGCTATTGCTGTTACTGTAGACTCATCTGCTAATTATTGTCAAGCACATCCATTAACAGGAGGGAAACAAATTATTTGTGAAAACTGGAGAAATTTAGTAGCTGCAGGATCGAGACCTTTAGCAATTACAAACTGTTTAAATTTTGGTAACCCTGAAGATCCAAAAGTAATGGGAGAGTTTGCTGAAACAATTGAGGGTATGAAAGAGGCTTGTGAGTTTTTAGATTTCCCTGTCGTTTCTGGAAACGTGTCTTTTTATAATGGCACAAACAAAAAAAATATATTTCCGACTCCAGTAATTGGTGGTGTTGGATTAGTAAAAGATTTTACAAAAACTAGAAATCACAAATTTAAAAAAATTGGGAATAATGTTTTTTTAATTGGACAAACTTTTGGCCATCTACATCAAAGTGCTTTTAATTTGGAAGTTATAAAAAATTTTGACGGACCTCCTCCAGAAATAAATCTATTTAATGAAAAAAATAATGGACTTGCAGTATTAAAAATATCAGAGAATTGCCTTGCTGAGTCTATACATGATGTGTCTACTGGTGGATCATTGTTATCAATTTGTGAAATGGCATTAGGCACAAGTCTAGGTATTAATCTAATAAAACCAAAGAAATTTTTAAATTTGTTTGAATATTTTTTTGGGGAAGATCAAGGCAGATATATAATCGAAGTGAACAATAATAATCTAAATCAAGTCCTCAAGATCCTCAAAAATAACAACATTCATTATGAAAAAATTGGAACAGTACAAAAAGACTTCATAGAACTTAAAGACGAGTTTAAAATTAACATTAAAGAACTGTCTAAGATGAATAATATGTGGTATTCTAACTACAATGCCCTTGCAACAAGAAGAAATTAAAAAATTAATAATCGAGTCAATACCAGATGCAATAATAGAAATTAAAGACTTAATGGGTGACAATAATCACTATTCCGCAAAAATTAAATCTAATGTATTTAAAGGGATGACTAAGATTGAACAACACAAGTTAGTTTACAAATCTCTAAAAGGAAAAATGGGAAATGAGCTGCACGCACTTACGATCACAACGGAGGAAATTAACAAATAATGGATATAAAAGAAAAAATAGATAACCTAATAAAAAATAATGATGTTTGTTTATTCATGAAAGGAACACCGGAGTCGCCTCAGTGTGGGTTCTCAATGACTGTTTCTAACGTGCTTAAACATTTAAAAGTAAATTTTAAAGCTATAAATGTACTTGAAGATGAGGAAATAAGACAAGGAATAAAAGATTTTAGTGACTGGCCAACAATACCTCAACTTTATATAAAAAATGAGTTTGTTGGTGGATGTGATATTGTCAAAGAAATGTTCGAAAGTGGTGAGTTAAAAAAAAAATTTGAGGAAAAGGGGATAAAATAAATTAGCTTTTTTTTGTTAAAAAACGTCTTAATTTTTTACTCAGATATTTTTTTATTATTTTTAAAAAAGAAAACTTTTTAGCATTTAAATTTTCTAGTTTTTGGTCTATTACAAAATCTATTTTATCTTCCCAATATAATTCTATAATAAAACTTTCTCTAAAATTTTTTTCAAAAATTTTTGCAGTTGAAACATTCAAAAAGGGCTCCAAAATTTGATTCTTTTTTGAACAAATTAATTTATTTTGTATATCGTCAAAAACAAACCACCATTTATGATCTTTGAGATTTTCAAAAACAAGATTATCGGCAAGTCTTGAAGGTAGCTCTATATAACCTTTTTTTGAAATTCTTTGAATTTCATTAATAAAAAAATTAAGATCATTTACATGCTCTATGACATGGCTAGATATTACAAAATCAAATTCGTTCTCTTTGAAAGGAAGTTTTTTGTCAACAATGTGAATGAATTTTTTTTCTTTGTAGAAACTTTTTAAGTCTTGAATATCTGCAATAGTGGTGGCGAATTTATTAGCAGTATACCCGCATCCAATATCTAAAATTTTCCAATTATTATTTTCCTTTAATAAATTTTCAATTTTTTTTAATGAAGTTCTTTTAATCAAAAAATTTCTTATCTTGAATAATATTCAATTACTAAATTAGGCTCCATTATAACTGGATAAGGAACTTCTGAGAACTTTGGTATCCTTACTAATTGTATCGATTTATTTTTACTATCAATTTTTATATATTCCGGTATTTCTCTCTCTTTACTCTGTATTGATCCGTCAATTACAACTAATTTTTTTGATTTATCTCTCACATCGACTACATCAGAATCTTTTAATGAATAACTAGATATATTTACTCTTTTTTTATTAACTCTTATATGACCATGATTAATGAGTTGTCGTGCAGCAAAAACTGTAGGTGCAAGTTTAGCTCTGTATACAACTGTATCTAATCTACTCTCTAACAACGCGATTAAATTTTCTGAGGTATCCCCTCTTTTTGCAAAAGCTTTTCTGTAAATATTCCTAAATTGTCTCTCGTTAATATTGCCGTAATATGCCTTTAACTTTTGTTTGGCCTGCAACTGAATACCGTAATCTGTGGGTTTACCTTTTTTATTTTGACCGTGTTGACCTGGTGGATATGCTCTTACGTTAAAAGGGCTTTTTGGCCTTCCCCAAAGATTAGCTCTGAGTCTTCTATCAACTTTATGTTTTGAATTTAGTCTTTTTGTCATTAATGAAAGTTTATATTGGTTAGTTTAAAAAAGTCAATTATGCTTTTTAAATTTATTTGAATTTAAAGAACTAATAATACTTGTTAAAATCCTAATTTCTTTGTCATTTAGTTCAAACTTATAAAATAAATGATTTATATTGGATATCATGCTTGTGCGCTTTTCAGTAGGTTTAAAGAAATTTTTTTTATCTAATTTAGTAATCAATGTTCTTAGGAAATTAATCATATCCTTTTTATAAATATACTTGCCCTTTATATCTTTTTTTTTTGCTCTAACATTTAGAATTTTAAAAATTTCATAACAAACTATAGCTAACGAATGTGATAAATTTAATGATCTAAATTTACTATCAGTTGGAACTTTAACTACGTAGTTTGAATATGAGATATCTGAGTTAGTTAATCCAGATGCCTCAGATCCAAACATTAAACCTACTTGAGACCCGCTTTTTCTTTTTAAAATATCAATAAACTTACTTAAATTGATATGTTTTTTACTTATATGTCTATCTCTCGCACTAAATGAAAAAATTATATTATATTTACTGATTGCTTCCTCTAAATTTTTGTAAATTTTACATTTATTTATGATGTCTATGGCTCCAACAGAAGTAGCATCAGCTTTTTTGTTGGGCCAACCGTCTCTTGGTTGAGTTAATATTAATTTAGAAAATCCAAAATTTTTTAAAATTCTAGCGCACGCTCCTATATTTTCACCAAGTTGTGGTTTTACAAGGATAAAACCAAATTTATTTTTCATGAAAGTTTTCTGGAGCTTTTTCTTTAAATAATTTGTACTCTAAACTATCTATTAAAGCTCTAAATGATGCTTCAATAATATTTTGCGAAACACCAACTGTAAACCAACTTTTTCCTGTTTTATCAGTGCTTTCAATTGAAACTCTTGTCGTTGCACCAGTACCAGTATTTAAAATTCTAACTTTATAATCTAAAAGTTTTAAATCAGAAAAGTACTTATAATATTTTTCAACTTTTTGAAAATTTGACCTTATTGCATTATCTAAAGCATTTACTGGTCCATTCCCTTCTCCAGAACAAAATATTTCTTTTCCATCGATTATGAATGTAACATCGGCAGTAGTTTTAATCATTCCATCTTTTTGAACATTCACGTTGTAATTTTTTACTTTTAAATATTCAGGTAATTTACCTAATAATTTATTTGCAAGTAATTCAAAAGAAGCATCTGCTCCATCATAAGAGTAACCAGTAAATTCTCTTTCTTTCACTTCATTTAAAATTTTTTTAATCTTTGGATCTTTGGAGTCTATTTTGATTCCATAATTTTCTAATCTAGTTATTATATTAGATCGTCCGGATTGATTTGAAATAATAATATTTCTATGATTACCAACCTCCTTTGGGTCGATATGCTCATAAGTTTTTGGATCTTTTTTTACAGCGGAAACATGTAATCCGCCTTTGTGAGAAAAAGCTGAACCACCGACATATGCCATATTTTTATTTGGTTTTTTATTTAATATTTCATCAAGAAATCTTGAACATTCAGTCAATGAGGTTAATTTGTCTTTTTTGATATTTAAATCAAATTTATCGCTAAAAGTTTTTTTCAAAAAAAGTGTAGGTATTATTGAAATCAAATTTGCGTTTCCACATCTTTCACCCAAACCATTTATAGTCCCTTGAATTTGTCTTGCTCCAGCTAAAACAGCTGTGAGAGAGTTACTTACAGCGTTTTCTGTATCGTTATGTGCATGTATCCCTAAATTTTTTCCTGGGATTATCTTGATTACTTTATCTATAATTTCTCCTACCTCATTTGGAAGAGTTCCACCATTAGTATCACATAGTACTACCCATCTGGCGCCTTCGTCATAAGCTTGTTTTAAGCAATCAAGTGCGTAACTTGGGTTATTTTTATACCCATCAAAAAAATGTTCTGCATCAAATAAAAATTCCTTCTTATTTTTAATAATGTGTTTTGCTGTTTCTCTAATAT
>MDTD01031896.1_pt1 | contig 24683 bp, 21 predicted proteins | sample 811221 | NCBI WGS metagenome assembly MDTD01 (sample SAMN05326646, study PRJNA326480) | marine metagenome | isolation source: seawater | place: Pacific Ocean: South West | collected 2011 | reverse complement strand
GCAACCATATACTGAATACAGTGATCACGATCGGCCGGATTCCTAAGCGGCCCTTTCTTATCGATGATGCGAATACAAGCCTCATGAGTTTTTATAATAATTCTTTTAATATCTTCATAAGTTTTGCCTATTTTTTTTAATTTTATATATATTTTCATTGCGGCTTCAACAGCTGTTTGAGAATGAAATTCGGCGGGAAATGATATCTTGAAGAGAACGTTCTCCATCACATAACTTCCATATTTTCTCTGAAATTTAAAGGTTTTTCCTCCGAAGCTCACATCATAAAAACCCCAAGTCTTGGCTGAGAGCGCCGATGGGTATCCCATTTCCCCAGTCTTGGCCATTAATGCCAACCTAACCGCTCTGCTAGTTGCATCACCAGCTGCCCAACTTTTTCTAGATCCTGTGTTGGGTGCGTGGCGATAAGTTCGCAAGCTTTGTCCATCGACCCAAGCAAGAGATACCGCGTTTATCATTGCCTCTTTATTTAATCCTAAAATATGGGAGACAACCGCTGTAGAGGCTACTTTTACTAGTACGACGTGATCTAGCCCTACTTTATTGAAGCTATTTTCGAGGGCTAAGCAACCCTGGATCTCATGTGCTTTTATCATTGCTATAAGAACTTCTTTCATCTTTATTGGCTTTTTACCCGAGGCAATTTGATTTCTTGATATCCAGTCCGCTGTCGCTAATATTCCTCCTAGATTATCGGACGGGTGACCCCATTCCGCAGCAAGCCACGTGTCATTAAAATCCAGCCACCGAATCATTGCACCTATGTTAAATGCAGCTTGAACGGGATCAAGTTGAAATTGGGTGCCAAAAACTTTAGCGCCATTTGGAACTGTTGTTCCTTTTACAATTGGACCCAAGAGTTTGGTGCAGGCTGGGTAATCAAGTGCCTCAAGGCCGCAACCTACGGTATCAATCAAACAATAGTGAGCGGTTCTGAAAGCCTCCTCACTGTTGATGTCAAAATCTGATACATAATTGACGATATCAGTTATTACTTTGTCTATTTTTGGTTTTTTTTTGGTTGACGGAGCCATCTTAACAATTTCCTATAGTTTTATGATTTCATCGATTCTTGATTGGTACCCAATGGAGGTTCTCTGGTCCCGTATAATTAGCACTGGGCCTGATAATCTTACCATCTGCTCTTTGTTCTAAAACGTGAGCCGACCAACCAGAAGCTCTACTAATTACAAACAAGGGAGTAAACATGGCAGTCGGAATTCCCATTTGACTGTAACTAACAGCCGAAAACCAATCAAGGTTGGGAAACATTTTCTTCTCATCCCACATCACGGTTTCGATTCGTTCTGCAATTTCAAAAAGGTTTTGATTTCCTGTGCTATGACAAAGCTTTTTGGCCACCTTTTTTATTATTTCATTTCTAGGATCCCCAGTTGTGTATACCGGGTGTCCAAAGCCGATTACAATTTCTTTTTTTGATATTCTAGTTTTTATGTCAACCTCAGCCTCTTGTGGATTAGTGTATCTTTGCTGGATATCGTATGCCACTTCGTTAGCTCCGCCATGTTTTGGTCCCCTCAAAGCACCAATTGCGCCGGAAATTGCAGAGAACATGTCAGAAGCCGTACCGGTAATCACTCTTGCTGTAAAGGTGGAAGCATTAAATTCATGTTCAGCATATAGAATCAGGGATATGTGCATCGCTTCTTCCCACTCCCTAGGCGGTGGTTTTCCATGAAGCATATGAAGAAAATGGGCGCCAATAGAGTCATCATCAGTTTCAGTTTCTATTCGTTTTCCATTGTGGCTCCAATGGAACCAATAGAGAAGCATGGAGCCAAAAGAGGCCATCATTCTGTCGGCAATTCCTTTGGCATCGACAACATTGTGATCATCTTTTTCAGGTATGATCGTCCCAAGTGCCGAGCAACCAGTTCTAAGAACGTCCATAGGATGGGCTGAGGCGGGAATCCACTCAAGAATCGCTTTGAGGTTTGTTGGAAGTCCTCGCAGGGATTTAAGCTTTTGTTTGTAAGCCTTAAGTTGAGCTTCGGTAGGAAGTGTCCCATAAACCAACAGAAAGGCAATCTCCTCAAACTGTGCTTTTTCAGCAAAATCTAGGATATCGTACCCTCTGTAGTGAAGATCATTCCCCGATCGACCTACTGTGCAGAGGGAGGTATTTCCAGCAGGCACTCCGGAAAGTGCAACAGACTTTTTAGGCTTCATTTTGCTACCAGCTTCAGATAATGTCATATTATTGTCTTCCTTACTTTAATTCGGTTCTATTGAAAAGCAAATCCAATTTTTTTTCGTATTTGTGATAATCCAAAAAGTCATAAAGCTCGTCTCTGGTTTGCATATTATCAAGTACTGATTTCTGAGTTCCCTCTTTACGAATCGATTCAAACACTAGAAGCGCAGCTTTGTTCATCGCACGAAAAGCTGAAAGCGGGTAGAGTGCTATGCTAACGCCAGAATTATTCAACTCTCGAACTGAGAATAATGGCGTTCGGCCGAACTCAGTTATATTTGCTAAAATAGGGACATCGATAGTTTTTGAAATCTGCCTGTAGGTCTCTAAATCGCTCAAGGCCTCTGGAAAAATCATATCTGCTCCAGCCTCGACGTATTTATGAATTCGATCGATAGTTTTTTCTAATCCCTCGTTAGCATAGGCATCGCTACGCGCCATTATTGAAAAATCATCATCGCTTCTGGCGTCAACAGCCGCTTTAATTCGGTCACACATTTCTTCCTCCGACACTAAAGCTTTACCCGGTCGATGTCCGCACCTTTTCGCTCCCACTTGATCCTCAATGTGTATAGCTGCTGCTCCAAAGTTTATTAGGGTTTTGACAGTTCTGGCGATGTTAAACGCACTACTTCCGAAACCAGTATCAACATCGACAAGCAATGGCAAGTCGCACACCTCCGTAATTCTTCTCACGTCCGTCGCAACGTCATCCAACGTCGAGATACCCAAATCTGGTAAACCCAAGGAGCTTGCTGCAACTCCCCCTCCAGATAAGTAAATGGCCTTATATCCAATTCTTTCAGCTAATTTTGCGTGATAGGCATTTATGGTACCAACCACCTGTAAGGGTTTTTCTGTTTCTAGGGCTTCTTTAAAGCGCCTTCCCGCTGAACGTCGCATGGTGTTATCTCCTAAATTGTTTGATAGCCTGCCAATCTATCAAGGGTTCGTCTCTAAAAAACTCATTTTGGGCTTCAATAGGAACGTTAGCTCCTGTTTGTCGAGCTCTTTTTAAAATGTTCCAGTACAGGCGATAGCTGGCGCGATCATGCATGGCGTCACCGTAGGAAATTGGGCCCCAGCTATTGTTTTTTGCCTTAATTAGAATTTCGGTTGCTTTTTTTACCTCTCTTTTTGAGGGTTGCATCGCTTCTACGATAAAGGGTATTTGCTTTGGGTGTATGCTGTACATTCGCATGAATCCGTAATTAAGCCTCGCCATTTTAGCGTCTTCAGCGCATCCTCCCAAATCTCTAAAATTGATGCTCGGGTTGTGGGTTGGTATAATTCCGTGCCTAATGGCAACAGAGCACAACTTTGTTTTAGCTTGATTTATGAGATGGTGGGAAAACTGGCCAGGCGATTGCATAAATTCTTCGGAGACTATTCCTCTGTGGTCACTAATGAAATCAAGCAATCCAAAATCAATTGTCTCTAGACATTTAAAGACAGCAAGTTTCTCAAGTTCAGCAAGACCATTTTGTGTCTCTATAATTAAATGGATCGGGATTGGGTCAATGCCAGCCGCCACGCACCTGTTTTGAATATAGTCGATGGTTCGATTGGCGGTATCGTAGGAATCAATTTTCGGTATTGTCAAATAGGCTAGATTTATTCCCGAAATTCCAATGAGCGTATCAATATCGTCTTTACAATTTTTAGTTGATGGGGCGTGAATTCTGGCCCCCGAGCGTTTAAATTTATTGTCGGCGTGATTAATCAAGTCTGCCATCATGATTGCGTGATCTTGCTCATGCCCCGTTGCAGCTCCGTCTTCGCAATCACAGGTTATATCGAAAATTGGCCCTAATTCATGTTGCAATGAGTATGCTTTTTTAACAAATTTTTCAGAGCCACAATAATGCTCGCAGCTTGGAATCGAGGGAAAGCTCAGCTCCTCTTGAAAAAGAATATTTTCCGGATGTTCCTTTGATTGTGGTTCTAGTGATTCCGTCATTTTACCTCGATCATTGGTCGGACCATTTCAGCTTCAGATTTTAATTCATCTAGTGTAATTTTAATTTTATCTTCACTAAACTTATCGAATTCAATTCCTTCGATGATTTTGTAATCTCCGTCTTTACACACACATGGAAAGCCGAATATGAGTCCTGGGTTTACTCCGTACTCGCCTGTCGATGGCACTCCCATTGTTACCCACCTACCATCAGTTCCCAAAACCCAATCTCGCATGTGATCAATTGCCGCATTTGCAGCCGAGGCTGCTGATGATAGCCCTCTGGCCTCAATGATTCTTGCGCCTCGCTCTCCAACTTCGGGAATAAAAGTGCCCCGATACCAATTTTCGTCTGCCACGACCTCTTTAGCAAATGTACCAGAGATTTTACAAAATCTGTAATCCGGGTACATTGATGGGGAATGATTTCCCCAAACTATCAATTTTTCGATTTCACCAACATTGACATCTAATTTTTTTGCCAACTTTGCTAACGCCCGATTGTGATCTAATCGCATCATGGCGTTAAAGTTTTTGGGATCTATACCAGGGGCACTTTTCATTGTGATGTAAGCGTTGGTATTTGCGGGATTTCCAACGGCAAGCACTTTGATTTTAGGATTTGAATGTGAATTAATCGATCTTCCCTGAACTGAAAAAATTTTGCTGTTGGCCTTTAACAGATCACTTCTTTCCATACCCTTGCCGCGAGGTCTTGCTCCAACCAGCAGTGCCATTTCGGAATCTTTAAAAGCCACGTCGGGGTCGTCTGTAAGAATCATGCTCTTTAAAAGCGGAAACGCACAATCCTCAAGCTCCATCGCTACTCCCTCCAAGGCGGGCATGGCGGCTGAGATTTCAAGCAAACGTAGTGCAACGGGTTGATCATTCCCCAACATCTCCCCATTTGCTATCCTAAAGAGAAGACTGTATCCGATTTGACCGGCAGCTCCTGTTACGGTCACGTTGACTGGGGTTTTCATATAGTAGCTCCTAAATGTGTGTTGTTAAAAAAATTAGAGGAGAAATGCGGTTTTTTGATATCATTAATAAAAATGAAATGTTAACAAAATTATTGTTGAACGAAAATTAAATCTAATTTTTAGGAGCGGAAAGGTCTGGTTGAAATTGCGATTGTGAGAGGATTTTTGAGAGAAGGAATGGGGTATTACTGATGGCTACAGTTTCAAGACCGAAATATCTTAATCTCTTTAAAATACGTCTACCCCTACCCGGGTTCGTTTCCATACTACATCGAATTAGTGGGTTTGGTATGTTTGTTGCCTTGGCACCTCTACTCTGGGTTTTTGAAACAAGTTTAAAATCCGAAAAAGGGTTTGAGCTTATTGTCGCTATAGTAGATCTTTGGATAATAAAAATGGTTTTTATAGGGCTTTTTTGGGCTTTTGCTCATCATTTTTTTGCTGGTATTCGATTTCTTCTGTTAGATATCCACTGGGGAACTGAGCTAATTGTTGCTAGGAGATCCAGTGCCCTTGTGCTGACAGTTAGTCTGTTGGCCACGGTCACCTTCGGGATCATGGTTTGGTGATCCGAAGTGTCAATGTTACGCCACATGGTTTAAAGGAGTGGGTCGGCCAGCGTTTCACTGCTATAATCATGTCGGCATATACAGTGATTCTGACAACTTTGCTCTATTACCATCGACCCATCAATTATGAGTCGTGGCGTCATATTTTTGGCTCATGGTGGATGAAAATACTCACGCTATTGTTTTTGTTTTCGGTTTTTTATCACGCTTGGGTAGGTGTTAGGGATATTTTTATGGATTACATTGGTCATAAGGTATTGAGGTTGATTTTGCAAAAGCTTGTGGTGTTTGCATTAACGGCATATGCGGTCTGGACAATAGTAATACTTTGGAGTTTTTGAGAATGAATCTACCAATTCGTAATTTTGACGCAGTTATAGTGGGGGCAGGCGGCTCAGGAATGAGAGCATCTCTGCAACTTGCCGAGGCTGGCTATAAAGTTGCCGTTCTCTCGAAGGTTTTTCCCACACGTTCTCACACAGTGGCTGCTCAAGGTGGTATAGGGGCCTCACTAGGGAACATGGGGGATGACAGTTGGGCGTGGCATATGTATGACACCGTCAAAGGCTCAGATTGGCTTGGTGATCAGGATGCAATCGAATTTATGTGCCGAGAGGCACCCAAGGCGGTTATCGAACTAGAGCACTTTGGGATGCCTTTCGACCGAAACGATGACGGCACAGTTTACCAAAGGCCCTTCGGCGGTCACATGCAAAATTTCGGAGCTGGGCCCGCTGTCCAGAGGTCATGTTGCGCTGCCGATAGAACAGGACATGCAATGTTACATACGCTTTACCAGCGAAATGTCAGAGCGCAAACCTTGTTTCTTGTAGAATGGATGGCGCTTGATCTCATCAGAGATACCGACGGTCATGTGGTAGGTGTAACTGCGATGGAGATGGAGTCGGGTGATATATATGTTCTTCATGCAAAAGGTGTGCTTCTGGCTTCCGGAGGGGCCGGGAGGGTATATGCCGCCAGTACTAATGCTTACATCAACACGGGCGACGGGCTCGGAATGGTAGCTAGAGCTGGTGTGCCGTTGGAAGACATGGAATTTTGGCAGTTTCACCCAACCGGGGTAGCCGGAGCTGGTGTCTTAATTACCGAGGGGGTGCGTGGTGAGGGGGGTTATTTGCTGAACAAGGATGGTGAGAGATTTATGGAGAGGTATGCACCAAACGCTAAAGATTTGGCTTCTAGAGATGTGGTCGCAAGAGCTATGGCCACAGAGATCAAAGAGGGTAGAGGAGCTGGGCAAAAAAACGACCATGTACTTCTGAAACTTGACCACTTGGGACCGGAGGTGGTCGAGAAACGCCTACCAGGAATTAGAGAGATATCAAAAAAATTTGCGAATGTTGATCCGGTTGAGGCGCCTATTCCGGTCGTCCCAACTTGCCATTATATGATGGGTGGAATTCCGACCAATTATCATGGAGAAGTTCTGGAAACCAAGTCAGACGGGAGCAGCGAGGTATTGCCCGGTTTATTCGCGGCGGGTGAATGTGCTTGCGCTTCAGTTCATGGAGCCAACCGACTTGGAACTAACTCCCTCACCGATTTATTGGTATTTGGCAGGGCATCTGGCGATAGTCTGATAAGGTATTTAAAAAAACATCCTCAAATAAAGCCGCTACCAAGCGGGGCCAGCGAGTTGACCCTAGGGCGTATTGACAGGTTGAACAATCAAAAGGATGGAGAAGATGTTACGAAGGTGGGAACCGATCTTAGAGATACTATGCAAAAGCATTGTGGGGTGTTTAGGTTCCCGGAACTTTTAGAGGAGGGTGTAGTAAAAATCCATGAGGTTGCAAAACGTTCTAAAGAGACCATGATCGGCGACAAAAGCAAGACTTTTAACACAGCACGGATAGAAGCACTAGAGCTTGACAATCTAGTGGAGGTGGCTGTCGCATCTTTAGTATCGGCAGATGCTCGCAAGGAAAGCCGGGGGGCTCACGATCGAAGTGATTTTCCTGATCGAGACGACAAAATGTGGCTTAAACATAGCATGTGGTTCAAGGAGAATTCTCGGTTAGAGTACAAGCCAGTTCAGTTGCAGCCACTTACCGCGGAGTCCGTTGAGCCAAAGGTTAGAGCGTATTAATTTAGCAGGGTTCGGAGTATTGAATGAAATTTAAAATATACCGGTTTGATCCAGATAAGGATAAAAAGCCTCGAATGCAGGAGTATGACGTTGATTTGAAGAGCACGGACAGGATGCTCCTAGATGCGTTGATAAGAATCAAGTCTGAGGATGATTCCTTAACTCTCAGGAGATCGTGCAGGGAGGGGGTATGTGGCTCGGATGCCATGAATATCAACGGAAAAAACGGACTCGCTTGTATAACAAACCTGGCAGATCTTCGTGAGCCTGTGGAGATTAGACCTCTCCCGGGCCTTCCCGTTATTAGGGATCTCGTTGTAGATATGTCTCAATTTTTTAAACAGTACCACTCCGTGAGCCCCTATGTCGTAAATGAGGAGCCAAAGCCCACAAAAGAGCGACTACAATCGCCAGAGGAAAGAGCTGATCTCGATGGCCTCTACGAATGCATTCTTTGCGCATGTTGCTCGACCTCTTGTCCCTCTTTTTGGTGGAATCCCGATAAGTTTATTGGTCCCGCGGGTCTATTACAAGCCTACAGATTTTTGGCAGACACTCGGGACCAAGCCAAAGGGGACCGACTTGACAGTCTTGAGGATCCTTATCGTCTCTTTAGGTGTCACTCCATAATGAATTGTGTAGATGTTTGCCCGAAGGGCCTTAATCCGACCAAGGCAATAGGGAAAATTAAGGACATGTTGGTTAAACGTGCCGTCTAAAACCAAGAACGCTTTAACGAGAGTCGAGAAAGAGAGACTCAAGTGGAGTTGTAGGAGGGGTTTGTTGGAGTTGGACCTTCTACTGCACAGATTCATAGAAACAAATCTGAATAAGTTAAGTGTCAAAGAGGGTGTGGCTTTGGCTCGCCTACTGTCTCTTCCAGACAATGATATTTGGGATTTAATATCCGGGCGTTTAGTCACTAAGGATGATGAAATCAGAAAAATACTATCCGTTTTGGATTCCTCGACCAGTGTATATTCACAAAAAGATCGTATTCAAATCGATTAAAACCTGCCAAAATAGAGGATGTGGCCGTGGTGAACGGTGTAAATGGGTAATAGAACATGGAAAAGAAGCAAAATATCGCAACCCTGTCCCTTGGCAGTGAGCCTAAAAAGGAGGCTACGTTTCCTCTAGTAGGGGGGTCGCTTGGCCCAGATGTTATAGATATTCGGACATTGCTAGCGAAAACGGGAACCTTTACCTATGATCCTGGCTTCATGTCAACGGCCAGTTGTAGATCAGAGATAACTTTCATAGACGGAGATGCCGGAACCCTCCTTTACAGGGGCTATCCGATTGAGCAGCTGGCAAAAGCGTGCGATTTTCTAGAAATTTGCTATTTACTAATCAACGGAGAGCTTCCTAATCGTGATGAAAAGCGAGAATTCGATAGTATTGTTACCAGACACACAATGGTTCACGATCAAATCGATAATTTTTTTAGAGGATTTCGAAGAGATGCTCATCCGATGGCAATAATGGTTGGCGCTGTAGGCGGCTTATCCGCTTTTTACCATGATTCTCTTGATCTAAATAATCCGAAGCACAGAGAGATCTCGGCCTATAGACTTATCGCGAAAATGCCAACTTTAACGGCAATGGCATATAAATATTCAATTGGGCAACCTTTTGTATATCCAGACAACTCCTTAAGTTATGCGGCGAATTTTAAACGAATGATGTTTGCCGTTCCTACCGAAAAATTTTCTGTCAGTGATGTTCTCACTCGGGCGTTGGATAGAATTTTGATTTTACATGCTGACCATGAGCAAAATGCATCTACCTCTACCGTTAGATTGGCGGGTTCTTCCGGAGCTAATCCTTACGCCTGTATTGCCGCAGGAATAGCATGTTTATGGGGACCTTCACATGGAGGTGCAAATGAGGCCTGTCTTGATATGCTCGAAAAGATTGGCGATGTGTCGAAAGTTGGAGAATATATCAAGAAAGCTAAGGACAAAAATTCAGGTTTTAGACTCATGGGTTTTGGTCACAGGGTATATAAAAATTATGACCCGAGAGCAAAGTTAATGAGGGAAACATGTCATGAGGTTCTTGGTGAACTTGGGTTAGAAAATGACAGATTGTTCAAGTTAGCTATGGCCCTTGAGAAAATCGCACTTGAGGATGAATATTTTGTAGACAGAAAGTTATATCCTAACGTTGATTTTTACTCAGGAATAGTGCAAAGAGCCATGGGCATTCCCAATAACATGTTCACCTGTATTTTTGCTCTAGCAAGAACATCGGGATGGATAGCCCAGTGGAACGAAATGATTAGCGATCCAGATCAAAAAATTGGGCGACCGCGACAACTCTACACCGGGGCCGCCCAGCGGGATGTTAAGCCAATTTCAAACAGAGGTTAAATCTGGATATGGGAATTAGAATCGAATGTTGAAGGATCAAAGGAATTCGTCTTATCTTTTCGCCTCTAACGCACCTTTCGTAGAGGAAATGTATGAATCTTACCTTGAAAATCCAGATGATGTCAGCCCTCAGTGGCGAAACTATTTCGACAGTTTGCAGACGGAGGGGGGTATTTCAGATGTAAATCATTCTAAAATCCTAAGGAGTTTGAAAAATCTTGTTACTAGCCCTCGAGCTCCAGGGAAGTTAGAACCGGTTGTAGACACCACTTTGGAAAAAAAACAGGTGGCTGTGCTTCAGTTGATTAATGCACACAGGTTTCTAGGTATACAAAAAGCCCAGATTGATCCTCTCAATCGCTTTGAGTCGCCAGTTATTCCAGAGTTAACTCTCGAGCATTATGGGCTAACAAGAGACGATTTGGAAACAAGCTTCAATACTGGCTCTTTCTTTGGACCAGAGCAGATGAAACTAGGAGATCTTTACTCGGCCTTGGAAAATACTTATTGTCGCTCCATTGGACTCGAATATATGTACATCAGTGATGTTTCTCAAAAAAGATGGATTCAAGAAAGATTTGAAAGTCTCCAATCAAAACCTAACTACTCTACTGATTTGAAGAGACATTTTCTTGAACGGTTGACAGCCTCAGAGACGTTCGAAAAATACCTTCACACTCGCTACGTAGGACAAAAAAGGTTTTCACTTGAGGGAGGGGAGAGCTTAACCGTTTCGCTTGATCATATGCTCCAGAGAGCTGGCACTAGTGGAGTAGAGGAGGTGGTGATAGGAATGGCTCACCGCGGTAGATTAAACGTTCTCGTGAATACACTTGGTAAGACACCAAATCAATTATTTTCCGAATTTGAGGGCGAGTATGAAAATGCTTTGGATGGTGCTCTCACGCAGGGAGATGTGAAGTACCACCAGGGATTTTCATCAGATTTGGTCACGCCGGCTGGACCCTTGCATGTGTCTTTGTCCTTTAACCCTTCTCATCTGGAGATAGTTAATCCCGTTGTAGAGGGATCAGTGCGAGCGCGTCAGCATAGGAGGAAAGATTTTGAAGGTAAAGAGGTGGTACCGGTCTTGATTCACGGAGATGCGGCATTCGGAGGCCAGGGTGTGGTTATGGAGACATTAAACCTCTATAAAACACGTGGTTACAAAACTGGAGGAACGGTCCATGTTGTACTGAACAATCAGATTGGGTTCACTACTTCAGATCCGAGGGATACGGGATCAACCTTATTTTGCACTGACGTTGTCAAAATGATTGAGGCACCAGTTTTTCATGTAAACGGTGATGATCCAGAAGCTGTAGCCCTCGTTACTGAGGTTGCGGTAGATTTCCGAATGGAATTTGGAAAAGATGTTGTTATCGATTTAGTTTGTTTCAGGAAACTTGGTCACAACGAACAGGATGAGCCGATGGTCACTCAACCTATGATGTACAGTCTCATAAAGAAACATCCCGGTACTAGAAAAAAATATTCGGACCGATTGATAGCTCAGGGATTGATAACCGCTGAGCAGACTCACGATATGATAAAAAAAAGGAGGGTTGCTCTAGACGCTGGGACTATTAGTAACAATAGCATTTTGTCCAATCACACTCCGCCTCATAGTGTAGATTGGGAGCCATTCAAAAATATCCCCTGGACTTACAAAGTCGATACTGGTCTTGAGCTACGAAAGTTGCAGAAATTGAGCGATCGTATCACAGCGGTGCCGGAGAACTTCAAGCTTCATTCAAGGGTTTCTAAGGTAATCGCCGATAGGAGGTCTATGGGTGCTGGAAAGTTGTCCTTAGACTGGGGAATGGCTGAAAGTCTTGCTTATGCATCACTTCTCAAGGAGGGATTTCCTATTAGAATATCAGGTCAAGATGCGGGACGAGGTACTTTTTTCCATCGTCATGCTGTTTTGCATGATCAAAGCAGAGGTGATCGTTTTGGTGGGACGTATATTCCATTGCAAAACGTTAGCGAGAACCAACCTGAGTTTGTAATTATAGATTCGCTTTTATCGGAAGAGGCAGTTCTAGGTTTTGAATACGGATATGCAACAGCAGAGCCAAACGAATTAGTTATTTGGGAGGCTCAATTTGGTGACTTTGCAAATGGTGCTCAGGTCGTGATAGATCAATTCATAGCATCTGGTGAGGTTAAGTGGGGACGTATAACCGGTTTGGTAATGATGCTGCCTCACGGATATGAGGGGCAAGGGCCAGAGCATTCATCGGCTCGCGTGGAGAGATATCTGCAACTTTGCGCTGATTACAACATGCAGGTTTGTGTGCCTTCAACCCCCTCGCAGATGTTTCACCTTCTTAGGAGACAAATGGTAAGACCATACAGAAAGCCTTTAATTATAATTACTCCGAAGAGTTTACTCCGACACAAGGAATCAGTTTCAAAGCTTAGCGAGCTCACCCGAGGGAGCTACGAGGTGGTAATAGGAGACAAACAAATTAAGGATCCCAAAAATGTGAAACGCCTTGTTTTCTGTAGCGGTAAAATCTACTTTGAGCTTAATGCCGCCAGAAAGCAAAAGAAGATTAAGTCAGTAGCGCTGATTCGAATTGAGCAACTTTATCCATTTCCGCATGAGGCTTTTAAGGAACAGATTGATTATTACAAGGACACTAATGAGGTGGTTTGGTGTCAGGAAGAGCCCAGCAATCAAGGGGCTTGGCATAGAATTCAGCATTATCTTCTACGACATTTACGGCCAAACCAAAAGCTTAGTGACGCTCAGAGAGCCTCCTCAGCAAGCCCAGCAGGAGGATACGTTGGATTGCATAATCTTCGCCAAAAAGAAGTTATTGACGCAGCACTTGGCGGGTAGGAGTATAATTGGGAAAATTTCATTTGGGGAAACAAAATGCTTATTGAAGTAAAGGTGCCGGTTCTATCAGAGTCAGTTGCTGAGGCTACACTACTGACTTGGAACAAGCGGCAGGGGGATTTCGTAGAGCGGGATGAAAATTTAATCGATATAGAAACTGATAAAGTTGTCCTTGAACTTCCTGCCCCTGAATCAGGAGTTTTGGCAAAGGTAATTAAGTCTGAGGGAGATACAGTTATCGCTGATGAAATCATTGCGCATATCGATACCTCAGTTACAGGTGGTAATAAAGACTCCACTGGCGATGAGAAAAATTCCCCGGAGGACAAGCCTAAGCAAGTGAAAACCATGGTTCGTAGTGAAGAGGTAAATTTGACTTCTGTTTCGGGTGTGATGCCTGCCGCAAAAAAAATAGCGACGGAAAGACAAATAAACCTTAAAAATATTATTGGCACGGGTCGAGGTGGCCGGATAACAAAAATGGATGTCGTTAATTACGATGGGAGTGAAAGGCAAACGGGAGATGAGGAAAAAAAACAAAAGGTTGTGGTCTCCGAGGGGGTAGAAATGGTGGGGCGAGCTGAGGAACGCGTTCCCATGTCGAGGTTAAGGCAAAGGGTTGCCGAGAGATTAGTTGAATCCCAAGCCACAGCGGCGATACTTTCAACTTTTAATGAAGTGAATATGATGCCTGTCATAGAGCTCCGAAAAAAGTACAAGGCTAGTTTTCAGGAAGAGCACGGAGTGAAGCTCGGATTCATGTCTTTTTTTGTGAAAGCCGTGGTTTATGCTTTAAAAAAGTATCCAGTAGTAAATGCGTCGGTCGATGGTAAAGACATCATTTACCACGGTTTTTTTGATATTGGAATTGCGGTTGGTAGCTCTCGTGGTCTAGTTGTTCCCATTCTGAGGGATGCGGCTAACATGGGGTTCGGAGATATTGAGAAGCAAATTTTTGATTTTGGTAACAGGGCACAAGAGGGTAAGTTAACTATAGAGGAATTGACAGGTGGAACTTTTTCGATATCAAATGGCGGAGTGTTCGGGTCAATGTTATCAACTCCGATTATCAATCCTCCTCAGTCTGCCATTCTTGGCATTCATGCTACAAAGGATCGTCCAATCGTTGAGGATGGCGAAATAGTTATTAGACCCATGAATTATTTGGCTCTGTCTTACGATCATAGGATTATTGATGGACGAGAGGCGGTATTGTTTCTAGTGGCAATAAAGGAGGCTTTGGAGGATCCGTCGAGACTTCTTCTCGAAATTTAATTGTTTCATATAACATTGATTAAAGAGGTGTTGTTTTAATGGCGAGTAATTACGATGTTGTTGTGTTAGGAGCTGGTCCGGGTGGCTATATAGCTTCTATAAGAGCGGCTCAACTGGGTCTTCGGGTCTGCTGCGTTGATGAATTCAAAAATGAAAGTGGTCAGCCGAGTCTGGGAGGGACCTGCCTAAACGTGGGATGTATTCCATCGAAAGCTCTTCTCGAATCATCAGAAAATTATGAGAAGGTATCTCATAAGTTTCAGGAACATGGAATTCACGTAAAAGGTATATCTGTGAATATCTCTGAGATGTTAGAGAGAAAAAATAAGATCGTTGGCCAGTTCACAGGAGGCATAGGGCTTTTATTCAAAAAAAACAAAGTTACCTCGATTCATGGCCGCGGGCAATTTGTAGCCAAGAGTAATAATGGTTACGAAATTGAGGTTCATGGCGACGATGGTATCGAAATTCTCAAAGCAAGTAATGTTGTAATAGCCACTGGCTCTTTACCGAGACCGTTGCCTGGCTTAGATATTGATAACGATCTAGTATGTGACAATGTTGGGGCATTGTCATTCGATAAAGTTCCCAAGCGCTTAGGTGTTATCGGAGCTGGTGTTATTGGGTTAGAGATGGGGAGCGTTTGGCGAAGGCTGGGTTCTGAGGTGACTGTGCTTGAGGCAATGTCAGATTTTTTAAGTGCTGTCGACCACTCTATATCTAAGGAGGCAAAGAAAATATTCACGAAAAATCTTGGATTAAAAATCTTCACAGGTGTCAACATTAAAGATGTGAAGACTCGAAAAAAGACAGTAGAGGTTTCTTTTGATCACGATGATAGGGAGCAAAAAATACTGTTCGACAAGTTGGTGGTATCGATAGGCCGAGTTCCTAATTCGAGTAATATCGGGTCCGAAAACATCGGTCTAATCATAGATGAAAAAGGACTCATCCCTGTGGATGAGAAAAACCGGACCAATTTAGATAATGTTTATGCAATCGGTGACGTCGTGAGAGGTCCAATGTTGGCGCATAAATCATCAGAGGAGGGAGTTTCGGTTGCAGAAACTATTGCGGGACAGGAGGGGCATGTTAACTTAGAAACTATTCCATGGGTAATTTACACTTCCCCCGAAATTGCTTGGGTCGGCAAAACTGAACAAGAGTTAAAGAGGGTAGGGGTAAAATATAAATTAGGACAATTTCCCTTCAGTGTAAGTGGGCGGGCGAGAGCTATTGGTGAAACAGGGGGATTTGTGAAAATGATCGCTGATGCTTCCAGTGATAAAATCTTGGGTGTTCATATTATAGGGCCATTCGCCTCTGAGTTAATCACTGAAGCGGTGGTGGCAATGGAATTCGACGCAACCTCTGAGGATATTGCTAGAATTGTACATGCTCATCCATCGTTGTCGGAGGCGGTGCATGAGGCTGCCCTCGGAGTTGATGAGAGGTATCTGAGCCTCTGAAGGGACCCGGAAAAAATGAGGCCAATATGACCTCTCTGAAATTATTGAGCTTCGTGAAAGGAATTGCCAAAGAAAAGGGTTTTACTTTGGATTCTGCTCAAGTTGAAGCTTTGTCTCATTTGGCATTAAGGGCTAACTATCTCGTCAAATTTAAAAAAAGAACTTGGTTCGGTAATATTCTTGATAAAAGAAAAAAAAGGAACAGTCTTTATATTTGGGGTGGGGTTGGTCGGGGTAAAACTTTTATAGTGGATTGCTTTTACAAAGCGGTACCATTAGTAGAAAAAAAAAGGATTCATTTTCACCAGTTTATGGAAGATGTTCATCGTAGATTGAAAACGCTTCAAGGTAGGCGTGATCCCCTGAGTTCAATTGGAAAACAAATCGGAGAGAGCACCCAACTTCTATGTCTAGATGAATTTCAAATTACTGATATTGGTGATGCAATGATTATGCATAAATTATTAGAGAGTTTATTTAGCTCTCCAATAATCTTGATTACCACGTCTAACACCCTCCCCAACGAACTCTACAAGGATGGACTTCAAAGGCAAAGGTTTTTGCCAGCGATAGATTTAATATTATCCAATATGACGGTTCATAATTTAGACAAGGGCATAGACTACAGGTTGACCGCACTATCTTATGCCGGGAGGTATCATCTATCGTCTGAAAAATCTCATTCTGTCATGCGAAAGTCTTTTTCTAGGTTATCTGGCGCAAGCGATGATGGGGCGGGGTCTTTGAAAATTCAAGGACGTTATTTAGAGGCTTTACGAATCGGAGGTAATGCTGTTTGGTTTGAATTTGAGGAAATATGTGGAGGGCCTAGAGGACAATCTGATTACATTGAAATTACAAAAATGTTTCATACCGTATTCATATCAAATATACCAAAATTTGATTTCGAGAATCTTGATAAAAAAAGAAGGTTAACTTGGTTGGTGGACGAGTTTTATGATCAATCAGTTAATTTAGTTGTATCAGCTGAGGGAACAATACAGGAGTTGTTTAGTAATACGAAAAGAGATAGCGAGACACTACGTACAGAATCCCGCCTGATAGAGATGCAAAGTGACAAATACATTAGGCGGAAACCTGTTTTTCAATACCCTCATTCACATAAAATGGTGGAGATATAATTTAAAAAAGTGAGGAAAAAATATGTCGAAATTTAAGACTTTCAGGGTGAACCAATCTGAAAATATCATTAAGGGGTCTATTGAGGAACTTAGTTTTGACGACCTAGATGCCGGGGATGTTGTGATAGATGTTCAATATTCCAGTGTCAACTATAAAGATGCACTCGCTGCAACGGGAGCCGGTCAAATAATTCGAAAATTTCCACGCGTCGGTGGAATTGACCTTGCCGGAATAGTTAGAAGCTCTGAGGATCCATCTTTTAAAGCCGGTGATGAGGTATTAGCAACAAGCTATGGGATTGGGGTTGATCACGACGGTGGATATTCGCCGGTTGCAAGAATTCCGTCAAAATGGGTAATACCAATTCCCTTTGGAATGACTATTTACGAGTCGATGTGTTTAGGGACGGCTGGACTTACCGCAGGTATGGCCGTCTCAAGAATTGAAAGTGTTGGAGTTACAATCGAGTCGGGCCCCGTTGTAGTGACGGGGGCAACAGGGGGAGTGGGAAGTATAGCAATAGATATTCTCTCTAAAAGAGGTTACAAAGTTTCGGCTATCAGCGGCAAGGAATCTGAAAAAGAATACCTCCTAAGATTAGGAGCCTCGGAGGTAATAAATCGCCACGAACTTGATTTAAAGAATAAGCGGCCTTTGAACCAAGAAAAGTGGGCTGCAGGAATTGATAATCTAGGGGGAGATGTGTTGTCGCTTGTTACCAGTGAGATGAGGTGGGGTGGAGCTTTGGCTGTAATTGGACTTGCCGCTAGTGCAAATTTTAATACAACAGTCCTTCCTTTCATACTTCGCAATATAAATGTGCTTGGTATAGATTCTGTGCAAGCTCCGTTAGGATACAGAAAAAAAATATGGAATTTGTTGGCAACAAAATATAAACCAAAAAATATAGATCAGACTGTCACAGTCATTAAGTTAGGTGACCTCCCCGTTGTTTTTGATCAAATGATTAATGGTAAGATTCGAGGTAGGTATGTAGTTCAGATGAGTGAGTAATAACTTGGGTCGAATGGAGTTTATATAAATGAAAGATTATCAAAGTTTTTATAGGTATTCTATTGAAAATCCTGAAGCTTTTTGGAGAGAGCAAGCTGACTTAATTTATTGGGACAAGAAATTTGATCAAGTACTTGACTATTCAAACCCACCTTTTGCAAGGTGGTATGTAGGGGGTAAGACTAATCTTTGTTTCAACGCAGTGGATAGACATCTTTCTAATCGCAAATCTCAAAAAGGACTAGTATTTATCTCGAGCGAGACTGAGGAGGTGAGAGAGTACAGTTACCAAGATCTATTTGATGAAGTCAATTCATGCGCTAGGGTTCTGCAAGAGCATGGTGTAAAGGCAGGGGATAGGGTTATCATTTATATGCCAATGGTTCCCGAGGCTGTTTTTGGAGTTTTAGCTTGTGTAAGAATCGGAGCGGTGCATTGTATAGTTTTCGGTGGATTTGCTCCGTCAAGTCTAGCTAGTCGAATAGATGACTCCAAGCCGAAACTAATCATGACAGCGGATGCTGGCATGAGAGGTGGACGAATGATTCCTTACAAGCCGTTAGTTGATGAGGCGTTGGGTCTTTCTAAACATTCGGCATGTCGGGTTTTAATAATTGACAGAGCACTTTATCGCGACTTTCAATACGTTCATGGCAGAGACTTTGATTATTACAAAGAATCAGAAAAGCTCCCACAAAAAATAGTTCAGCCGGAATGGTTAGAATCCAGCGAGCCTAGCTACATATCATACACTTCAGGAACGACTGGAGCACCAAAAGGGGTTCAGCGTGACACGGGTGGGTATTGTGTGTCATTGGCGGCCTCTATGAATTATATTTATTGTGGTTTTCCGGGAGAAACAATATTTACAACTTCAGACATAGGCTGGGTAGTTGGGCACTCATACATAATTTATGGACCTTTGATAGCTGGAATGACAACCATATTATATGAGGGATTGCCAACCCGGCCTAATCCCTCGGTTTGGTGGGATATTGTTGAGAGATACAAGGTCGACCTTATGTTTTCATCACCTACCGCGATTCGGGTGCTCAAGAAAGAGAGTTTAGATTTCATTCGTAAACACGATACCACCAGCCTTAAACACCTATTTTTGGCCGGCGAACCTCTGGATGCTCCAACTCACCAATGGGCATCTGAGGCTTTACGTGTTCCAGTAATAGATCATTTTTGGCAAACCGAGACCGGATGGCCGATGATTACCGCGGTACCGGGAATTGAAAAAACTCCACAGAAATTAGGTAGTCCGTCATTTCCCGCATATGGCTATAACGTGAAGATTTTGTCAGAGGAGACTGAACAGGAGGTAGGGCCCGGAGAAAAAGGCGTGGTCACTGTTACTCCCCCTTTGCCTCCTGGATGCATGACCACGATTTGGGGAGATGATAAGCGTTTTGTGGAAACTTATTTTACGGATTTTAAAACAAAAACTGTTTATTCCACTTTTGACTGGGGAATAAGAGATACAGACGGTTATCATTTTATTTTAGGAAGAACAGATGACGTGATAAATGTTGCTGGGCACAGGTTGGGAACTCGAGAAATAGAGGAGGCTATACAGGTTAATAAAAATGTCACGGAGGTTGCGGTGGTTGGCGTTAAAGACCAAACAAAAGGGCAGGTTCCAGTTGCCTTTGCGGTGCTCAAAAGTCAAAATGAGACGATAGAGGCGACAAATCAAGATGAACTTGAGTCAAAGATCAAGGACGACGTGGTAAAAAAACTGGGGTCGATAGCTAGGCCAAAATATGTTTATCTAGTCCCGATGCTTCCGAAGACTAGATCCGGAAAGCTTTTAAGGCGAAGTATTCAGGCTATGGCTGAGGGTAGAGAGCCCGGCGACCTCACTACCTTAGAGGATCCTCATGCCTTAGAGTGTATTAGGAAAGTTTTGATCCACGTCGATCAAGATTAATTTTCTACCTCTTCCGCGGATCATCTCCCTCAAATACGTAGTTGAGTTTTGAGGGGCCTTGTCCCGATATTTGGAGTATTACCTCTGTTCGAGCCCATGTGTAGCGAGGAGCCCCTCCTTTAATTATAAAAAAGCCTCCTGGATTGAATTCCCTCAAACTCATCGGATCTGTTTTTTTTCCAATACCGGTCCAATATGTTCCTTTAAGTACGGTAATAGATTGCCCTTCCTCGTAAACATGAGGTGGCATTTTGTAGCCAGCTGGCATCTTAATCCGATAAACGTACGGTCCGCTTTCCGCAGGATCACCGACTAGTTTTACCATTCGCATTCCCCATTTGGCACTTTTGACTCGCTCCCATTTTATCTCATCTGGATTTGTGGGCAGGTAATTTTCCATCATTATCATTTTCAATTCATCGGATGATTGACTATGAGCGATTGGGCTGAAAACAACGGTTATTGAAATCATTAATAAAGCTACTTTTATTTGGGTAATCACGTGATCTGGACTCCTATTTATAATTTGCTAAATTTGGAACAATATACCACTAAAATCAAAAAAAAAAAATTACAAAAAGAAGAGAAGAATAGAAGAAAAATATTGAGATTTAGTTAGTTGGGTATTTGCGCGAATCATGGAATTTAGTTAGCATCATAGAATGGACAGCTTTTTAAATTTTGTAGTCCCTTTAAGGGGTCTGACGTTTTTTTTCGGACAAATTCTTCTATTTTTTGTTTTGATCATGATTGTTAGTAATTGGCTGGCATCTCATTTTGCAAGAAAACAATTCGGAACACTTAATCTGGTTACAAAGTTCAATATCATAAGAAAGGTGAGTAAAGTTTCAGCATTTTTGTTTTTGATATTGTTTGCTTTTTTCGGAATTATACAAATCGTTTTCGGTCCATAGTAATAACATTAATATGTTTTTGCCTATACTGTATAAAAAAACCATCTACGCAGACTATTACGCTAAAAAGTTTTTTTACAGATGTATTTATCTTAAATGAGATAAATTAGTTACAAAAAATCGTCAAATTGCAATTTAAGTTGCCTGTAGCAATATTTCCATGAGTGATGTTGTTTACCAGTAATGATATTTTTAAACATAACATTTCCTTATCAAAAATATTTTTTAAATAGGTAAAAAAATTATTTTACAAAATCATTATTCACTTAAGTTTGTGATTAATTATTGGCATTGAATAAAAAATAAATGACATTTCTGATTTAACTTTGAAAGATATTTTTTTTGAATTTTATGAGTGTTGATGAAATAATTTTATTAGCATTGACGAGAAAACAATTTCCATGTAGGTTTGTGACTCAAAACGGTTGTTCAAACGTGATGCCACTCGTATACTTTGTTGTGGAAAGTTATAAAAAAAAGGAAAATAATTGAACCAATCAATAAGGGCTCCGATATCATATCTATCCCCAGATGAGAACAATCCACAAACCTTGATATTTCCAAAGTCAAGTGGAAAAGATACTATCCGTCCGGTACAAATTTCCGAGACAGTTGTCATCAGGGATCTGAGGCATGGTAAAATTAAGTTCTCTCTGGATAAAAATGGGTTCGAGCACGTCCAATACAAGACCAAGGTTAGAGACTTATATGATAATGACATAGTAAAAAAATATTATTACTACGAGACAGCGGAATTTCTAAAAAAACATCTTGAGGCGGAAAAGGTTTTAGTTTTTGACCATAACCAGAGGAGTAAAAAAAGGGCTGACGCAGGGGAAATTGGAATGAGGTATCCTGTCGCATCGGCTCATGTTGACTATACGCATAAGTCAGGGGCCGTCAGAGCCCGTAAAATACTTTCCGATTTTAATGAGAATAAATATGCTGAACATCGGATGGCAATTGTTAACGTGTGGAGGCCAATAATTGGGCCTGTGGTTGATATGCCTTTGGCAATGTGTGACGGGGAGACAGTCAACGATGAAGATTTAGTCGAAACTTCTATTAAGCACTTCAGCGAAAAACATGTTGAAGTTCCAGAGCATGCGGGAAGTATTTATTCCCTAAAATTTAACCCCTCACATGCTTGGTTTTATTATTCGGATATGCAATCTAGTGATGTATTACTTTTGAAGAATTGGCATTCTGCTGGAGGTATCGGAGTTTTCAACTCTCCGCACACTGGTTTTGTTAACCCAATATCAGACTACATAGGTAGTAAAAGAGAGAGTATTGAGATTAGGTCTCTCGTTATTTATCCAAAATGAAAGCCACTGTTTCCGGATATTTTTGAATGAATTATACCTAACGCTTTTTGGGTAAATAAACAAGACGGTCATTAAGGTTTTTTTGTGGTTTGATTTCTACACAAGCCAACTAAGATTTAATTTTATATCCACTTTTGAATATGAAAACTATAACTGCAAGTGCGGTGATGAAGATTACCATCATGACAGCGAGGCTTAGATATATGTCGATCGGTGAACTAGAAAAGAAACTCCAGCGGAAAACACTTATAATGTAAATTATTGGATTTATAAGCGTTATAGATTGCCACATCGATGGAAGCATTTCTATTGAGTAAAAGGCTCCTCCTAAAAATGTAAGAGGAGTTATTATCAGGAGTGGCACAAACTGTAGTTCATCAAAACTCTTCGCCACGAGTCCTATGATGAAGCCTATCATGCTAAACAAAAACGCAGTTGATATTAACAACAATATCATTGCTAAAGGTTTTTCGACAGGAATATTAATAAAAAACTTTGCGGTCATCAAAATCAAAAGTCCTAGAAGAATCGATTTGCTAGCTGCTGATCCAACGTACCCAAAAACTATTTCTATTGGTGAGAGAGGAGCCGACAATATTTCATAAATTGTTCCCGTAAATTTTGGCATGTAGATTCCAAAAGAGGAGTTACTTAAACTTTCATTAAGCACGGTAAGCATTATTAGACCCGGAACTATAAAAGCCCCGTAGCTTACGCCGTTAACCCCACCTACTCGCTCTCCAATCGTATTGCCAAAAACTAACAAGAACAACATGGTTGTGATTATAGGTGTCACTAGGCTTTGCCAAAAAGTCCTTTTAAATCGCGACATCTCGAAGTTATAGATAGCTAGTATGCCGCGGTAATTGATGCCTCTTAACATTTTTTTGAAACTAAGTTAACGAAAATTTCCTCGAGAGAACTTTGCACCGTTTCAACTTTTGTAAATTGAATATGCAAAGAATCTAATTTTTGGATAATTCTGGTTACTATTGGACCTTCATTTTGTTGGGTAAAAGTATGCTGAATTTTTTGTGCGGATAATAGATCTAGATGAAGCGATTCTAATGCTTTTGGAATTTTAGATATTGGTTTTTCTAAATGTATAATAATTTTTTTTTCACCAAGCTTGGAGATTAGATTTATTTTGTCATCAATTATTACCAGCTTACCATCATTTATTATCCCAATTCGATCTGCAAGTTCTTCGGCCTCATCTATAAAATGCGTAGTTAATATGATAGTTACTCCTTTTTTTCGATAAGAGCGAATCAAATTCCACATGTCTTGTCTCAACTCAACATCCACTCCAGCAGTTGGTTCATCCAAAAATAATATTTTTGGTTCATGAGCCAAAGCCTTTGCAATGAGTACTCGTCTCTTCATACCCCCTGACAAATTAGCTATAATTTCGTCTTTTTTTTCCCAGATACTAAGCTCTTTTAGTATTTCGGAAACTAAATTGTTATCTTTCTTGAGCCCGAAAATACCGCGACTGAAATGAGTAGTATCCCAAACTGTTTCAAACATATCAGTGTGGAGCTCCTGAGGTACCAATCCAATAAACGATCTAACTTTTTTGTAATCATTTTTGAGATCCAAGCCCATGACCCTTATTTCTCCAGAGCTTGGTTGTGATAATCCACATATTATTTTAATGAGGGTAGTTTTTCCCGCACCGTTTGGACCTAATAAAGAAAAAATTTCACCAGTTTTTATTTCCAAAGTTACTGAGTCCAATGCTTTAATGTCTTTATTAAAGAATTTACATAGGGCAGTTGTGGAAATTGCGTTGCTCATAGTTAAAATTGAATAAATAAAATTTTTTTTAGATTTGCTGGGTGATATTTTCTTGAGAACAGTTCAATATGTCATCGTTACGACTTTTATTGGGAACCAATCAGTTTATTTGTATTTAATATTACATATTTCTGACATTTGATATTAAAAATAAGTTGCTGCATATTGATGAATTAATTGAAAAAAATCGCCAAATTGAGGTAACTTACTGGATATCCCTATCGTTGGGACAGCTCTTTCACAAAGATTTCAACCCGGTAATTTAATGATGATGACTTTTTCTTCCTTTCGTTTTATTTCCAGAAGAATTTGATTTCCAGACCTTAAAAGGCAAAGAAACTTTACCTGACTGCTTGAAATTGAGGGTGACGGTGTGACTCTCGCCCTCAATTAGATCTTTTTTCAAACCAATAAACATTATGTGATTTTTTCCTGGTTCGAACGATATGATTTGATCTTCCGTAATTTCTATTCCTTGAGAAATCTGGCGCATTCTCGCAATGTCATTTTCAACTGTGACTTGATGAATTTCAGTTTTTATACTGATGTTGCTGTCCACTGACAGTAGCACTTCATTAGAGGCCCCTCGGTTCTCAATAACCAAATAACCAGCCGCAACAGATGAACCTGGAGGCGGAAGCGTTATGTGTGGTTTTACTATATTTAATTGAGCATGTGAGTACTGATGAGCGAGCACTTGCGAGGCCATCAAACAACTAG